>TARA_R110002124_G_scaffold233406_1_pt1 | contig 202079 bp, 161 predicted proteins | sample TARA_R110002124 | Tara Oceans TARA_R110002124 (sample SAMEA4397445) | marine metagenome | biome: Polar Biome; feature: [SRF] surface water layer (ENVO:00010504); material: water (ENVO:00002006), including particulate matter (ENVO:01000060) such as... | depth 5 m | reverse complement strand
GGACACAGAAAGAGAGCCGCCCTCCTCTCTTTCCCTCTATTTTTATTGAGACAGGTGAAGTATGTCAGAAATATCAACAGGAACAGTTACACAATCAGGGTCAACGACCTTCGTTAGCGGGACATCGTCCGGCTTAAACACGGCCGCCCTTATTGAAAACGCCGTCGCATCCAATAATGCTGATGCTGACGAAATTGATATCCAAGTTCAGGAAAATGACCTGAAAATCTCAGCCTATGAAGAATTATACGGCTTAGCACAAAATATCCAAGATTCACTCGCATCACTGAAAAGCTCAACCAGCTTTCTTGATGACGCAAAAAACGTATTTGTTCAACGCACAGGTGATTTATCATCTAATGGCGCATCACCGACAGGCCTTATTGATGTGGGCATAGAAGAAGGTGCCGCATTGGGCAGCTATTCTATTGTCGTCGAACAAAAAGCTGAAGCCTTTTCAATTGGTAGTACAGCGATCACTGATCAAACCGCCGATCTTGGCTTTACAGGATCATTCACATTGGGCCTAGCGGGCTATACAGACGAGCAAATTGACGTTACCGCCACAGATAGCTTACAAGATATTGCCGATACGATTAACGCTCTAAGCGCTACATCGGGCGTGAGCGCGTCTATCCTTAAAGTTTCTGAGACAGATTATCAGCTTATTATTACCGGTACAGACACGAATCAAGCGATGAGCGCCTCTACATTAAGTGGTGATGTTTTACAAAACCTCGGTATTGTTGATGTTGGCGACAGCTTTGAAGCCGCGCAAATCATTCAAAACGAGCAAGGATCACGTATCTTACTCGGCGGCGCAACAATTACGCGTGATGATAACAGCTATGATGATTTAATTGATGGTGTAACCATTGATATTAAAACCGCAGATGCAGGTACAACGATCACGCTGGCCATTGATAATGATATTGCGACATCGAAAGATGCCATTTTAGACCTCATTGATACTTATAATGCTTTTCGTGAATTTGTTATGATTAACCAAGAAGTCGGCGCGGATGGCACAGTCCCTGATACCGCCATTTTATTCTCTGACAGTATTTTAGATACATTGAGCTATTCTATTTCGAGCATGTTATCTAGTGCGACAGGTGATGGCGATGCGGGATCATTGCGTAACTTAGGCATTAATTTCGATTTAAATAACCGCCTTGTCCTTGATGATGAAGCCGCGCTTGATAATGCTTTGCTCAATGATTTTGACAATGTTGCCAATTTCTTCAGCACGGATGTCGATATTGATAACAGCGAAATGGCTGTGATCAGTAACACCTCGCAACAATCCTCTTTAGAGTTTTCAATTGATATTGTGACTGATGTGGATGGTAATATCACTTCCGCGCAAGTGGGCGGCGCAAGCCCGTTCACTATTAACGGTACGAGGTTGATTGGTAATGCGGGCACGGCCTATGAGGGTTTAACCTTCGCTTATGCGGGCACAACAGACACAAGCGTGGCTATATCGCTTAATGCTGGCCTATCTGACTTGCTTTATAACGCGATTGAGGGCTACACAAATCCCAATGGCATCATCCAAGACGAAATTACGCAATTTCAAGATGAAAATATCGACTTTGAAGTCGAAGCCGGTGAAATTCGGGCGCGCGGTGAAGAAATCCGTGAAGATGAGATTGCCAAATATGCATTGATGGAGGCGAAGCTTTCTTCGCTGGATTCTTTATTGAACACAATACGCGCATTATTAGGCACGAATGATGACTAAACCAGACGAACCAAGACAAGAACCCACAGGGACCACACCACACCAGGAGGTAACGATGAGTAACCAATACACCACCCAACAAGCCACACAGCCAAACACAGCACAAACGACGCCTTATCATGTGAACCAACATGCCAGCGCTGCAGGCGCTTACCGTACCACCCATGTTAACACTATGAGTGGTATGCATATTGTGGTGGAACTCTATAAAGGCATGATCAGCAATGTTGAGCAGGCAAAAACAGCCTATCTGGATGGTAAACTAGACCAAATGTGCCGTCTTAATGATAAAACCTATAATATCTTAGTTGGCTTACAAACGCATTTGGATTATGAGCAAGGCGGTGAAGCGGCCGTATTCCTTAATCAATTCTATAATACAATTTTCGGCTCACTATCAAAAGTCCTCAGAGAGCCAGACACAGCGCAGGCCTTTGATGATATACTGGCTGCTATCCACCCCGTTTATCAACGTTGGTGTGAATTCGCGCGCGGCGAAAAGCCCGCTGCCGAATAGGTAAAAAGACCAAATACATAAAAATTTGACGCATTTAGGCCAGTTGTAGAAAACTGGCCTAAAATTTGCATTGTACCTATATAGTACGTTATTATAGGAATGGAGAACGCTCTTGATAGATAGTTTAGCAATGCAAAATGAAACATCCACCCCAATCGATTTCAACACACTTAGTGATGACCAGCTCGTCGCCAAAGTCGTTAGTGGTGATAACATTTCCTATCAAGCTTTGGTTGCACGTTTTTACACCAAAATCTGGCGTTTAAGTGTCTCTATCCTTAAAGATGAGCAAGAAGCCGAAGATGCGGTACAGGAAATATTCCTCGCTTTATGGCAGAATGTTAAAAACTGGGACCCTAAAGGCAGCGCCAAATTCTCAACATGGATCTACCGTGTGTCGTTTAACAAATGCATAGACATTAAACGCAAGAAAAAACCTGATACGCATGGCGATGAAATCGAAATCGTTTCAGAAGATAAAAATGCCTACCAAACCGCCCTTCAAAAAGAAGTCACGGCAAAAATGGCCGGCTTGTTGCAAACACTGCCACAAATGCAACGCAACGCCCTACATATGTATTATTATGATGAGCTTACCGTTGACGAAATCTCAGATAAATTAGAGAAAACTGAGCAAAGCGTTCGTTCTTTATTAAAGCGCGGCAAGGCCACTCTTAAAGAAAAAATGCAGTATGACAACACATTAAACTCGTCTGATATTGATAGTAATGCGTTGAACATATTACGTTAAGATAAGCTTCCGCCCCTCCTCTTTTCCCATTAGATTATTATCAAGCGCCTTCGATTTTAACCTCGACAGCGCTTGATAAATCATTTAACTAATCTATATATGAACACTCAGCTGTAATCTTTTGATAACTATAGAAATTATGCAGCGTTGCTGATGTTTAAATATGCGCTTTTAAATAAGCGTGCAATGAAATAGCTAGGTATAAGAAACGTGTCCTTTAAATATCTACATATTGTCAGTTTACTGTTTTTATCTTCTTGTACCGTTGGGCCGGATTTTTTAAAGATCTCCACCCCGGCTGATACAGCCTCCGCCTTTATCAATACATTAGACGACTCCGCACAAACAAGCGCCACAATGAACCATTGGTGGGAAAGGCTGAATGACCCGACTTTAAATGGTTACATTGATCAATTACTCGCACAGAATTTATCCTTACAGCAAGCGGGCGAGCGTATTATACAAGCGCGCGAACAACTCTCCTCGAGCCGCGGCGATCACCTTCCAACATTAAGCGCTGATGGCACAGCAACGCGTAGCTTTGCGCCCCTACTCGGCAATCGCACTTACACAGACACCTATAATGCTGGCGTTTCAACATCGTGGTCTATTGATCTGTTCGGCAAAATCCGCCGCAATTCAGAATCCGCAAAAGCCAGTTTCGAAGCCACTCAATTTGATTATCAAGCGTTAACTCATTCACTTATTGCTGAATTGTTAAATCGCCGCGTTTCAATTGCGGTTAATCAGCAGCAATTGGCCTTGGCGCAAAAAAACGCCGAGAACCGTCAAAAAATCTATCAAATCACCAAAAAACGTTATAATTTAGGCGCTGCAGGCACGGCTCTGAGTGATGTCTATCTGGCTGAAGAAAATTATAGCTCAGTACAGGCTGAAGTCTCGCAATTTGAACGTCTCCTGACCGATGATCTCTATAGCCTCGATATCTTACTTGGCAAAATGCCTGGCTCAACCGTGATTATGCAGGCCGATTTTCCTATACTCGCCCCGCCTGTTGATGTTGCAAGCTGCGTACCTGCCGATTTATTAGACCGCCGCCCTGACTTGCAAGCATCCTTGCTACGTCAAAAAGCCACCAATGCCAATATAGGTGTTGCGATTGCTGATTTATATCCGTCCTTAACCTTGGGCGGTGCAATAAGCTTTAATGGCAATTCAGGCCAAGATTTATTTACTGCAGATCAACTTGCAGGCTCGCTATTAAGCAGCCTGACAACACGCATATTTGAAGGGGGTAAGCTGCGCTCCACCATTCGCTTGCGTGAATCACAAGCCCGTGAAGCCATGGCTGCTTATACAGAAGATGTATTACAAGCAGTTTATGAAGTGGAAACCAACATCAAGGCCGATACAGAGCTGAGCAAAGAGCTCAGTAACCTCCAGCAATCAGCCACGGCTTTGGCCAATGCTGAGCGCGTCGCCGATGGGCGCTATCAACGCGGCATTCAAACACTTACGGGGTTTTTGGATATTCAACAAAGACATTATAGCGCAGAGCAAATTTTACTGCGCAAACAACAAGATAAATGGGCTGCCCGCATTGCGCTTTATTTAGCGCTTGGCGGTGATTGGTTTATCGCGCCATCAAACGAAGATGCCAACGCCCCGATATCAGAACACAATAAACCACAATGTGGCGCAAGCCCTAGAGAAGCGAGCATAAGCAATGGATAAGCGTAACCAGACCAAAATCAAAGGCATTATTCAACTCATCGTCGTTATCGCGTTTATCGGCGGGGCGTTTTTTACATCATCACTGCTACAAACACAGAAGCCTTCCTTAAACAATAAAGGCAATGGCGAACGTTCAATTTTTGTGGAAGCTCAAGACGTTACCCCCGCACCTTACCGTATCGAATTTGACACAACGGGCACAGTTGAAACCCGCGCAAATGTCACGATAGTCCCGCAAGTTAGTGGCCGTATCACCCATGTGAATGAACAATTCTTTGAAGGTGGTTTATTCAAAAAAGGCGATGTTCTTTTTGAAATTGAGCCGCGCGATTTTGAAATTGAATTACAGCGCTTTGAGGCTGAATTAGCCCGTGCCAAGACCGCCCTTAATGTCGAAGACGCCGAAAGCAATGCGGCGCTCGAAGAATGGCGCATGCTCAATGGCGATACACCTGCCCCAATGCTTGTCAGCCGTGATCCGCAGCGCGCTGAAGCCAAGGCCAATTTAAAATCCGCGCAAGCTCAGCTTGAAAATGCACAATTAGACTTACAAAGAACGCGCTATATATTGCCGTTTGATGGCCGCGTCATCAAAAGCGCCATTAGCGAAGGTCAATATGTCACCCAAGGGCAAGATTACGGCAGTGTATTTGATTTAAGCGGTTACGAAGTGCACGCCTTTTTAGAAGACCAAAAACTCGAATGGCTCTTAACTCATGAAGATTTAGATATTGAAATAGCCGTTGATTACCTTGGCGCGACACAAACATATACCGGCCTATTAAAGCGCGGCGCGGCGACGCTTAATGCACAAACACGCTTCGCACAAGTCAGCTTTAGCTTAGAGGGCGATACGCGCGACCTGATACCGGGCATATTCGCCACAATTCATGTAAAAGGCGCCGTCATTAATGATATAGCCCTTATTCCCGCCAGCGCCTTACAGAAGAACAATGTAGTTTGGACGGTGACAGATGAAGATACTTTAGCGCCCCTAACCCCAGAAGTTGTGTATAGCAGCGGTGAACATGTCGCGCTGAGCAATATTACAGCAACCACGCGTATCGTGACCAGTAAACTTGCCGGCGCTATTGAAGGCGCAAAAATAACTGTAAATAATGAGTCTGATAGCGAAAATAAAGGGGCGAAGCATGAGTAGCCTACCCCCTAATACTGAAATGAAAGGCCTTATTGCATGGTTCGGCCATAATCATGTTGCCGCAAATATTCTGATGATTCTTTTTATCGTTGGTGGTTTATTCAGTATTGCCAATATGCGCACAGAAACGTTTCCTTCAATTGACCCTAAGCTAATTACGATCAGCGTAATCTACCCGGGGGCATCCCCCTATGAAGTCGCGGAGTCGATCACCGACCGCGTAGAAGAAACCCTTGTCGGCATTGATGGCGTGAAGCGGATTTCTGCTTCTGCCTCTGAGGGCTACGGCCTTATTATGGTTGAGCTTGAAGATTTCGCCAATGGCGATGATGTTTATAACGATGTTGATACGGCTGTGAACAGTATATCGGACTTTCCCCCTGAACAGGCAGAGCGCCCTATTATCAGCAAAGCCAAGCCAACACCGAATGTTATGACCTTGGCCATACATGGCGATGCCGCTGAAGCCACCATCAAATTCTGGGCAGAAAATTTAGAAGATGAATTAAGACTACTACCGGGCGTATCTCAAACCAATTTAAGGGGCATACGCAATTACGAAATATCGATCGAAATTTCTGAAAACACGCTGCGTAAATATGATTTAAGCCTGAGTGAAGTGCGTGATGCTGTTGATCAGTTTTCTGTCAATGTGCCTGCGGGCACTGTAGAATCAAAGCAAGGCGATATCTTGCTGCGCGTACAAGAACAGCGTTATACAGGCGTTGAGTTTGAGAAAATCGTCATTCGCGCCTTGCCTGATGGGTCAACATTGCGCCTGTCCGATATTGCCACTGTCGTTGATGGCTTTGAAGATATTGACTTAGTTAGCCGCTTTAACAGCGAACGCGCCGCCTTTATTGATGTATCCAGAAGCGAAACAGATGACACAATCACTGTCGCTAATGAAATCAACGCTTATCTGAACAAAGCCAGTTTCCCTAAAGGGGTTAATGTCACCTTACAGCAAGATGAAACCGTTAACTTGCGTGACCGTATCAATTTAATGATGCGCAATGCGATTATCGGCTTTGCCCTTGTTTTCCTTGTGCTTTTACTGTTTTTAGACTTTAAGCTCGCCTTTTGGACAAGCGTAGCGATCCCCGTCTCCTTTTTGGGCGGTTTGATGATTATTAATTTTCTGGGTTACAGTTTAAATATGATCTCCCTTTTCGCGCTTATTGTGGTGCTCGGCATTGTTGTTGATGACGCGATTGTCACAGGTGAAAGCATCTTTGATGAACAAGAAAAGAATAAAGATGATCCAAATGCCTTTTTAAAGGGCCTTAAAAAGGTTATCGCTCCTGTCACAATTGGCGTGAGCACAACGATTGCAGCCTTTGCGCCGTTATTATTCAGCACAGGTGTAATGGGGCAGATTATCGCGGTTATTCCAATTGTAGTTATCCCTATATTGGTGGTCTCTTTAGCCGAAGCGTTCCTTATTCTGCCTGCGCATTTATCCAAAACTAGCCGCTGGAGCGTTGGTATTGTTGCCGATATTCGTAATCGTTTCGCCGCTTTATTAAACCGCTTTATTGATAAAGGCGTTGTGCCCTTTGCACGGTTTTGTATGTCATGGCGTTACGCCACTTTAGCCGCCTTTCTGGCTTTAGCTATTGTGACGGTTGGTATGTTTCAATCAGGCACAATGCGCTTTATTTTCTTCCCGCAAGTGGAAGGTGATCAGGTCACCATTACCGTGACGATGCCAACAGGCACGCCGTTTTCCGTGACACAAAGCACCATGCTTAAAATTGAAAATGCCGTAGAAGAAGTACGCCGCGAAACAGAAGTGACAGACCCCGTGTTTCAAAGTGTTTCGATTAGCATTGGCCAAACCACCAGTACACTGGGCCCACCGGGTACAGCAGGTACAAACTCAAATGCCGCACATTTAGGGCAATTAACGATTCAGCTTATGCCTTCTGATTTTCGCATTGTGTCGTCAGCGCAAGTTGAAAAAATGATCCGTGATCGCATTATTAATTTACCCAATATAGAAAAGCTTGAATTTCAAAGCTCACTTATTGGCGGCGAAGCCGATATAGATGTCGAACTGGCTCACCCAGAAGAAAAACAGCTCAATGAGGCAGCAGAAGAACTCAAACAAATCTTATCCGCCCTTGAAGGCACAAAAGAAGTCGCCGATAGTTTTGAACCCGGTAAGACTGAATATGTCTTTGAACTTACCGATGAAGGCTACGCCGTCGGGCTCACGCCCTTCACACTCGGTCAGCAATTACGCTCAGCCTTTTTCGGATTAGAGGCGGAACGTTTCCAACGTGGACGCTCAGAAGTCATTGTTTATGTGCGCTACCCTAAAGCAGAGCGTGATAATTTGGCGAGTTTGCAGCAAACACGTATTCGCCTGATTGATGGCACGCAAGTTCCGCTTTCAAGCGTTGCCCATATTCGTGAACAAACGGGCTATTCATCGATACAAACTGTTAATGGCCGCCAAGTGGTGAATGTTACCAGCAAAGTTGACTATGAACTTGTCACGCCAAGTGAAGTACTGGCAGAGTTAAACACCACCATATTGCCACAGCTGCAAGAACGCTATACGGGCTTATCTTATAGCTTTGAAGGCGAAAGCCGCGATCAGAAAGATGATTTAGCGAGCCTTGGGCGCAACATGTCGATAGCCTTACTGATAATTTATGTTCTGCTCGGCGCGCAATTGCGCAGCTACGCACAGCCCATTGTCATTATGATGGCTATTCCCTTTGGCGTTATTGGTGCGGTATGGGGGCATTTCTTACTCGGTCATGACCTGACCTTCATATCGCTATTTGGTATCGTCGCCCTGACGGGGGTTGTTGTGAATGATAGCGTTGTCCTTATGGATTATTTGAACCATAAGCGCCATGAGGGCTTTACTATGTATGATAGTACTGTAGCGGCAATTAAACGGCGGTTCAGACCTATATTATTAACCACATTAACCACCAGCCTTGGCCTTATGCCGATGTTGTTTGAATCAAGTATGCAAGCGCAATTCTTAATTCCAATGGTGATTTCACTGGCAACAGGAATATTGTTTTCGACATTCGTTATCTTGCTTTTAGTGCCCAGTATGCTCATGATCAAAGTCGATATATTAAGAGTGTTTTTTAAAAAAGAGATTTAGCGAGCTATGCCAGAAAAAGCCAAACTCCGCGCCTTATATGAACCTTATATGAATGCTTTGGATAATGAGCCCCTCAAATTGTACTTAGCACAGACAATTGATACCCTCAATAATGGCAACGCGACAGTAGCGATGAATATATTAGATGAGCTGCCTTCAATCGACATTCACTCGAGAGTTCTTGATCAAGATGTTGTGCGCGCGACCGGCTCTATTGACGCCAATACCACCCAACAAATCAACGCCACATTGCGTCAATTCAGCCCGTGGCGTAAAGGACCATTTGCGATTTGCGACATTGATATAGATTCAGAATGGTGCTGTAATCTTAAATGGGATCGTATTGCCGATAAAATGGCACCGTTAAAAGATCGCCGCATCCTCGATGTAGGCTGCGGCAATGGGTATTATGGCTGGCGTCTACGCGGCGCGGGAGCCCGCCATGTTGTGGGGATTGATCCCTCTTGGGTATCTGTTTCGCAATTTTTCGCGATTAGCCATTTTATTCAAGATTATAACCATGTTGTTCTGCCGCTGCGCATGGAGGATATGCCCCCCAAACTGGCGGCCTTTGATAGTGTGTTATCAATGGGCGTTCTTTACCACCGCCGCGACCCGCTTGCCCATATAACCGAGCTTTTTGATGCGCTGCGCCCTGGCGGGGAGCTTATTATCGAAACATTGGTCATCGCAGGCATAGAAGGCCAGCACCTGATGCCGCCTGCGCGTTATGCGCGTATGAATAATGTTTGGTTCTTACCTTCTGCGCCGAGCCTTGAAACATGGCTCGCCAAAATTGGTTTTGAAAATATAAGAACCGTCGACATTAGCCACACAACAATCGATGAACAGCGCGCGACATCTTGGAAAACGGGCGATAGCCTCATCGACTTCCTTAATCCTGATGATTTGAGCCAAACCGTAGAAGGCCACCCCGCCCCATTACGCGCTACTTTAATCGCTAATCGGCCCGAAAAAGCCAAGCGTTTAAAGCGCTATGATTATTAGAAAATAGTGCTTCCCTATTCTTTTATTACTAGATATATATGGGAAAGATCTAGCGCATTATAAATGCCTAGACGACAACGATTTTTGAAATGTAAAAGAGCTTTCAATGCAAAATATTAAACTCAAAAACGACCAAACAACTTTGGCGCAAGCCTATTTTGTTGGACAGCGCCTTAATTTAAGAGATTTTGAAAAAACCAACAGCCTTGCTGTATCACCGCTTGTAATCACAGCCGGTCAAGGCGGCTATGCTGTATTATTCCGCTATGGTGTGGTGGTTTTATTCGGTCTGAATGATTTGGAAACACAAAAATTCCTCAGCGATATCCAAGACTATACTTCGTCACCTTATGAAACGCCCTCTTATGAGAGAATGAAAATCGACGTGAATAAGGACAGCGCTGAGATGCCCTTGGCGCATTCTTTCTCAATCAAACATTGGGATCTTGAGCGCCTACAGTTAATTGCCGAAGTCCTCGCCAAAGCGGCTGTACTGGAGCATTACGAGCAAGCCATTTCAGAGATTTTTGATCGTATAGAGCCGATGACTTTTGAATTACAGGCCGGACGCCTGAAAAAGAAATGGTCAAAGGCCTTATTGAAACATATTGGTCTTGTACTTTCCATTGAGCGTAAAATGATTGCCCATGTTGAAATTCAAGGCAAACCAGAGCTGCTTTGGGAACACCCCGATCTTGAGCCGCTTCATATTCGCCTTGAAGATGAATTTGAAGTCCCTGAACGCCATAAAGCGATCAGCCAAAAACTGAATCTTATTCATCGCACAGCCGACACAATGTTTAGTGTTTTACAAGACCGCAACACTTATCATGTCGAATGGTACATCACAATTCTGATTGTCATAGAAATTGTGATGGGTGTTTATGAAAACTTCTTTCATTAATCACTTTTGACCATCAAGCCCATAAAGGCGGTAACAGGCATAGATTCTAAAGCATTCTGATCATCACAAATATCGATAATTTTTTGTGTGTCAGCGGCGCTATAATGTGTTTCTAAATTGTTTCTAAACTTGGCTTCCAATAAAGGAATACCATCTTTACGGCGCGATGGATGACCAATGGGGAATTCAACTTCAATGCGCGGCGTTTTGCTGCCATCTTTGAAGTGAACCTCTATTGCGTTGGTAAAGGCGCGTTTTTCAGGGTCATGGTAATCTTTACTATAACCAAGGTCCTCTTCAACCACCATTTTCTCGCGCAGAATATCAATCATTGGCGTGGCGGCATACTCATCTTCATAATGCTCCGCAACCAGAGTGCCTGTCATTAGGGGCACGGCAACCATATATTGTAAACAATGATCACGATCAGCCGGGTTATGCAATGCGCCTGATTTTGAAATAATCCGCAAAGCCGCTTCATGAGTGGTTAACACAATTTTTTCAATATCATCAAGGCGGTCTTTTACCTCTTCATGCAAGGCTACCGCACATTCCACGGCCGTTTGTGCGTGATATTCAGCAGGGTAGGATATTTTGAACAAAATGTTATCCATGACATAGTGACCGTAAGGACGCTGGAATTTAAATTCTTGCCCTTTAAACAGCACATCATAAAAACCCCATGTTTTGGCGGTCAGGGCGCTTGGGTAACCCATCTCACCATCAAGCACCATCATAGATAAGCGCACAGCGCGGCTGGTCGCGTCACCCGCGGCCCAGCTTTTACGCGAACCTGCATTTGGCGCGTGGCGATAGGTGCGTAAAGACTGCCCGTCTAACCAAGCATGCGATACGGCATCAAGCGTTTGCTCGCGCGTGCCGCCCATCATTTTAGTGACAACCGCAGTTGAGGCTACTTTTACTAATAAAACATGGTCTAAGCCGGCGCGGTTAAAGCTGTTTTCTAAGGCAAGACAGCCTTGAATCTCATGCGCTTGAATCATGGCGGTGAGAACATCTTTCATCGTCATACCGGCTGTGCCGCGCGCTTCACTTTGCTGGCTAACATAATCAGCCACCGCCAATATCGCACCGAGATTATCCGAAGGGTGCCCCCATTCTGCAGCCAGCCATGTGTCATTATAATCAAGCCAGCGTATCATCGCGCCAATATCAAAGGCTGATTTTACAGGATCCATACGATAATTCGTACCCGGAACGCGCACGCCCATTGGCACGACTGTCCCCGCCACGATTGGTCCCATTAACTTGGTACAAGCCGGAAAGCTTAGCGCTAATATGCCGCAGCCCAATGTATCCATTAAGCAATGGCGCGCGGTTTCATAAGTCTCAGATGTTTCAATTTTATAATCAAAAACATAATCGACAATATCTTGAATGACCTGATCATATTCAGGGCGAATGTTTAAATCGGTATTAGCTGAATTTTGCATAGATCTTATCTTTCATTAATAGGGACAAAGTGAAGCTTTTCTGGGCCGACATACTCAGCGGAGGGACGAATAAGCTTATTATGAGCGCGCTGTTCAAAGACATGCGCCGCCCAACCTGTAATGCGTGACATAACAAATAAAGGCGTAAATAAAGGCGTCGGAATGCCCAGTAGATTATAAACAGAGGCGCTATAGAAATCGAGATTAGGGAAAAGATGCTTTTCATCCCACATCACAGTTTCAATGCTTTCTGATACCTCAAACATCGTCATGTCGCCGCTTTCTTGCGATAATTTACGCGACCATTCTTTAATCACGCGATTACGCGGATCAGCTTCTGTATACACGCGATGACCAAAACCCATGACCAGTTCTTTGTTTTTAAGCATACGATGCAACGCGGTCTTGGCTTCTTCAGCCGCGCTGAATTTCTCAATTAATTCCATCGCCGCCTCATTTGCGCCGCCATGTAATGGGCCGCGCAAGGCGCCAATGCCGCCGGTTATAGCTGAGTAAAAATCTGATAAAGTCGAGGTAATCGTACGCGCGGTAAAGGTCGAGGCATTAAATTCATGCTCGGCGTAAAGGGTGAGTGACACGTTAACGGCGCGCTCATGTAGCGCTGAAGGTGCTTTTTGGTGCAAAAGCGTCAGAATATGTGCAGCCATTGACTCTGTATTCGTCTCGCAGTCTATACGTTTTCCGTTTTGGCTGTAATGCCACCAATACATCAACATCGCAGGATATTTCGCCAAAAGACTATCCGCCACATCGTCTTGTGGGTTTGTGGCGCTTTCAGGGGCTATATTACCCAATATTGATGTAGCGCTGCGTAAAACATCCATCGGATGGGCTGTGCTTGGAATAAGCTCTAAGACTTTTTTTAGGGCTTCAGGCAAATCACGCATAGATTTTAAGCGCGTGCGATAAGCCGTTAATTCTGCCTGATTAGGTAATTTGCCTTTAAGTAATAAATAAGCGGTTTCTTCAAAATCTACATGCTCGGCTAGATCATAGATACTATAGCCACGATACTCCAGATTATGGGCACCACCTGCCGCTGATATTTCTGTGCTACCCGCGACGATGCCGGCAAGGCCTGATGGCTTTTTGACTTGTGCTGTTGCTGTCATTTTATAAACTCCCTATTTATGTTTGCTATTATGAAGACGATCAAGCTGCTGCTCGTAATCCATATAATTTAAATGCTCATAGAGCTCCGCGCGGGTTTGCATCTTATCAATGCATGATTTTTGTGTCCCGTCGGTTTTGATCGTTTGATAGACATCAAGCGCGGCTTTACTCATGGCGCGAAACGCGCTTAATGGATAAAGCGCCATATCAACGCCATATGCGCCTAATTGGTCGGCGGTATATAAATCCGTCTGGCCAAATTCTGTAATATTGGCCAAAAGCGGGACGCCGATAGCCTCTTTGATGATTTGGTAATGCGATAAATCAGTCATGGCTTCAGCGAAAATCGCATCGGCGCCACATTCAGCATAATAGGTGCTGCGCTCAATTGTCGCATCAAGCCCTTCAACCGCCAGGGCATCACAGCGCGCCATCACAATAAAGTTAGAATCGGTCTTAGCATCCATGGCCGCCTTAATGCGATCGCCCATTTCTTCTTTGCTGACCAGTTCTTTCCCCGGGCGGTGGCCACAGCGTTTCGCGGCTATTTGGTCTTCCATATGCACAGCGGCGACGCCTGCATTAGTCATCTCTTTGACGCAGCGCGCAATATTAAACGCATTACCCCAGCCAACATCAATATCAACCAAAAGCGGTAAATCAACGGCGCCCGTAATGCGCCGCGCATCTTCAACCACATCGGTTAAGTTGGTCATCCCTAAATCAGGCATACCAAATGATGCATTGGCAACGCCAGCCCCCGACAGATACAAAGCTTTATGGCCTGCATCACGCGCCAGCATAGCGGTATAAGCATTAATAGCGCCGACAATTTGTAGCGGCTTTTCACTTTGTAATAAGCGGCGCATATCCGCGCCTTTTGAGTGCGTCATAGTCTACTACTCCTGAGTTCTGTTCCGTTTTTTTCTTTATTTTGCGGGCAAACGCGCCGCGCCATCAAGGCGAATAACTTCGCCATTTAACATTGGATTTTCAACAATATGCGCGGCGAGCATGGCGAATTCTTCCGATTTTGCAAAACGGCTTGGAAAGGGAATATTCGCGGTAATTGCATCTTGATACTCTTGCGGCACTTTATCCATCATCGGCGTTTCAACCGCGCCCGGCGCTATGGTCATCACGCGTATGCCACTGCGGGCAAGTTCGCGCGCAATAGGCAATGTCATTGAAGCGACGCCGCCTTTAGAGGCCGCATAGGCCGCTTGACCAATTTGACCCTCATAGCCCGCAATTGATCCTGTATTGATAATCACGCCGCGCTCACCAGTCTCGCTATCGGGCTCGCCCTTTGCCATTTCGGCAGCAACAAGACGCAGCACATTAAATGTGCCTGATAAATTAATCTCTATAATTTTCTGGAAGCCCTCAAGCGATGCGACACCTTCGCGCCCTAAAACGCGCTCTCCACCTAAAATGCCCGCACAGTGAATAAGGATTTTGGGCGTACCAAATTTATCCTTACAAGCCTCTAGCGCCGCTGTAATACTGGCGGAATCTGTAATGTCGCAAGCAGAATAGATAAGCGCATCACTGGCCGCAGGCGCATTATCAACGTTAATATCCCACGCCGCGACTTTACAGCCCTTTTCGACTAAATAAGCCGCTGTTGCGCCGCCAATACCGCCGCTGCCACCTGTAACAATAGCAATTGATCCATTAAGCTGCATCTTCAGACTCCTTCAAAATTTCGCGGCCAATGACAATGCGCTGAATATCGCTTGTCCCTTCATAAATACTGCACACCCTCACGTCACGATATATACGTTCAATCGGGTATTCTTTTAAATAGCCATAGCCGCCAAAGATTTGCAGCGATTCGCGCGCGACTTTCTCAGCCATTTCTGAGGCAAACATTTTCGCCATGCAGGCTTCTTTCTTACAAGGCAGTCCCGCATCACGTAATGCTGCTGCATGGTGTAACATTTGCCGCGCCACTTCAATTTGCGTCGCCATATCCACCAAGCGGAAACTGAGCGCTTGGTGATTCAATAATGCTTTACCAAAGCTCTTGCGCTCTTGCGCGTAATTCAAGGCTTGTTCATAAGCCGCGCGCGCCATACCGATAGATTGCGCAGCAATACCTAAACGGCCACCTTCTAAATTAGCAAGCGCGATTTTATAGCCTTCGCCCTCTTCGCCAACGCGGTAAGCCTCAGAGATCAGCAAATTATCGAGAATTATTTGGCAAGTATCCGAAGATTCTTGTCCCATTTTGTCTTCAACGCGCGCCACCACGTAGCCTTTATGATCTGTTGGTACAGCAAAGCATGAGAGGCCGCGCTTACCTGCATCAGGGTCTGTAATCGCAAAGACCAAAGCCAACTGACCATTTTTACCCGATGTAATAAATTGCTTTGTGCCATTAAGCAGATAGTGATCGCCCTGCTTTTCCGCGCGGCAGCGTATGGCTGAGGCGTCAGAGCCCGCATCAGGCTCGGTTAAAGCAAAAGCGCCAATCCATTCACCCGAAGTCAGTTTAGGCAGCCAATCTTGCTTTTGCTGCTTAGAAGCATAAGTGAGCAAAGCGGTTGAAACAGGGCAGCTATTAACGCTTAATATTGTTGAGAGCGCGCCATCGGCTGCCGCGACTTCTTCCATTGCAAGAACATAAGATAAATACCCCGTATCACTGCCGCCATATTCTTCGGGGATCAGCATACCTAAAATGCCAAGCTCCGCCAATTTGGCCAATTCTTGTGCAGGAAAACGTTTCTCTTCTGCGCGCAAAGCCGCCTCGGGCATGATTTGCGTTCGGGCAAAATCACGCGCCATATCGCGGATCATTTTTTGTTCATCATTTAAAATCATCAGTGATTATTCCCAATTTTCAACAGCAAAAGCCACCGCTTCACCGCCGCCAATACAAAGCGACGCGATGCCTGTTTTTAGGTTGTTCCGTTTCATAGCGTGAATAAGTGTCACCAAGATCCGCGCCCCAGATGCGCCAATCGGATGGCCAAGCGCACAAGCGCCGCCATGGATATTGACTTTATCGTGGGATATATCCAGATCACGCATAGCTGCCATAGTCACGACAGCAAAGGCTTCATTTATTTCAAACAGATCAACATCTTGCGCCGACCAGTTAAGTTTAGACAATAAAGACTGAATAGCGCCCACAGGCGCCGTTGTGAATTGATCTGGGCTGCGTGCGTGCACATCATGCCCCGCAATGCGCACAAGTGGCGTCAGCCCCCTCTTAAGCGCTTCGCTGGCACGCATAACTATCACAGCCGCCCCGCCATCAGAAATCGAGCTGGCATTCGCCGCTGTGACCGTACCGTCTTTACCAAAAGCGGGCCTTAAAAGCGGAATCTTATCAGGCAGCGCATTGCCTGGCTGTTCATCAACGCCAATAACCACATCACCTTTACGCCCAGAAATCGTAACGGGCGCAATTTCATCTGCAAAAAAACCTTCTGAAATCGCTGTTTGCGCGCGAGCAAGCGAGGTCAGCGCATAAGCGTCCTGTGCCTCGCGTGAAAAATCATAATCCGCCGCGCATTTATCAGCAAACACGCCCATTAAGGTGCCCTGCTCATAAGCATCTTCAAGCCCATCCAAAAACATGTGGTCGTAAGTTGTGCTATGCCCCATGCGCATACCTGCGCGCGCTTTAGGCAATAAGTAAGGCGCATTGGTCATGCTTTCCATACCGCCCGCGACAATGATATTATGGGTTTCAGCTTTGATTAAATCATGCGCATACATCACGGCCTGTAGACCAGAGCCGCACATTTTATTAAGGGTAACGGCAGGAATGCTCTCATCAAGCCCACCATGGAACGAGGCTTGGCGCGCAGGCGCTTGGCCTTGCCCTGCTTGCAGGACGCAGCCCATTATGACGTTATCAACATCGCTCGTGGTAAGATTGGCTTGCTGACAAGCGGCCTCAATGGCGCGGCCGCCAAGCTGTGAAGCTGTGCAAGGCGAGAAACCGCCTTGAAAACCACCAATGGCGGTACGTTTAGCCGCAACGATCACTATCGGATCTTGTGCTGGCTGATTTGTATTTCTCTGATTAGACATTTATATCCTCCCTTGCCCTCTAATTAACACCACAATGCGAGAAAGAATTATCTGCCGCTTATCATAGTAGATAATTGGCTAAGGTCTAGAGAATATTATATTTTTTCTGCAATTATAATCCACGGCGCGCCATGGCCTTGTGCGAGGAAGTTACGCAGATTTTTAAGCGCCAATTTGAAATCAGCCCCGATAAACGGCACAACATCATCTGCAGGCTCATTATCGATGATTTTTCGCGAAAATTGGTCACACTTCTCCTTATGCGCAACATTAAACCCTGCGCCTAACAAGCTGTTTTTATAGGCGGTATAGTCGCTCACATGGTCCGAGTTTGAATCAGGACTCCAGGGCAGCGGATAGCCGCCCCCTGCGCAAACGCCAGATTCACTTAACACAACGTCATATATTATAAGTTTACCTTTGTTTTTCAGGTGCTTATTTAAATTTTTGAATAATTTAGATTTGTTTTTTATGTTCATGCCCACATGCGCAATAAGCACGGCGTCAAAAAGGCCTAGCGGCGACAAACCAGACAGCGCGTCGCCACACACATAATCGACGCGCCCCTCAAATGCGAGCAAATCATGCAATTGCTGCGCAAATATAACATAAGCAGGCACCAAATCGAGTGCAGTGACCGCACAGCCGCTAAAATGCGCAAAATACCGTGCCGCGCCGCCAAGCCCCGCACCAACATCAAGAAGGCGCGATTCAGGGGTTAACCCCGCCAACTCAGCCAATTTTTCTGTTGCGACCACACCCCCAATATGAAACTGGTCGTATTTAAATATCGAGCTAAGCTTATCTCCGTAATTACAATTAGATAGGCTGCTTATCTTATCTACCAAATAATCAACAACCTCATCATTGCCGTAATGTTCTATAAGCGAATTATTGTGTTTTTCTTGGCTGACCATGTCATGCACCCTGTTTACAGTTTCATGCGTTTACGCTACTATTATGCATCGAAAAACGCTTTATTCCATCATAAATTTATAAGGGTCATTAAACCATGCTGTGGCATAAAAGATACACCATACAAGATGCGTTAGATTTAGTGACGCATGAAAATATTCTCGACCAATTAGGCTTAGAGTTCACAGAAATTGGTGATGATTTCCTCACAGCGCGTATGCCCGTTGATAAACGCACTCATCAAATTCATGGCATATTACATGGCGGGGCTACTTGCGTGCTTGCCGAAACGATCGGCAGCTTTGCCTCTATTATGTGTGTAGATACAGATACATATTATGCGGTAGGCTCACAAATTTCAGTTAACCACCTACGCCCCGTAACACAGGGCTTTGTCACAGCGCATTGCCTGCCTGTTCATATAGGCCGTAAAAAGCATGTGTGGGATATTCGCATCACTGATGAACGTGATAAACTGGTCGCCAAATGCGAGCTCACCTGCGCTGTTATTGATAAGCCAAAAACTTAAAGTAAAAAAGAATATCTACAAAATCAGAAAAAATAGGGTCTCAAATTAAGACCCTATTTTTATAAGTGCAGCGGCGATATCCTTTAATTTTAATAAGCACCATCCGCTTGTGCTTCTTCCATGATTCGAAGCAAGGCCATGCGCATATTATCAAGGTTTTGAGTTTGTTGCTTATGCAGAGCTTGCTGTTGTGCTAAAGACTCTCTTGCCTCTTTCAAGGCGGTTTCATACGCGTCATCAACATCATGTTCAGGGTACCACTTCTCTGCAAACTCACGTCGCGTCGGTGTGGTGGAATGGCTATAGCTCGTTACTTCCAAATCAGCATGCCGGCCTGATAGCTCTTTCTCCCCCTGTTCTTTCATATAGGCAATTCTTGCCTCCCCTGTCAGCTTTAACTTATCCGCTTGCTCCGCAATTTTTTGTAGCGCCGCTCCGCCTTCATGCGTGACAAGAGCGCCTTCACCCGTAATATAAGCCAGAATTTTCTCCCCCTCTGAAAACACTGCTCTGACATTAGATGGGGAGTCTGGGTTGAGATCCGCCTCTATAGACTCAAGGTGCTGCTCAGCGTGTTCAAGCCCTGGAGTTATCTGATCTTGCATGTCAAATATGGATAGAGTTTGCTGCGCTTCCAGCCATTTATCAAAGCTGGGGATCATTGCTTCATATTGAGCTGCGCTGAGCTCTACAGCACTGCTCCCATTGGCTGTTGCAAGCGCCTTAGAAGCCGGCCCACTGGATTCCGCCTCCTTCATATCAGCAATACGCTCTCGCACCGGGGCATAGGCCTCTTCAAAATATGTTTCCAAATGCGGGCGCATGGAAGAATCAGAGAACATGTCTTTATTAAAGCTCATAGTTTGTGATATTGGGCTAGTAGAAATTGATGTCATCGCTTTTAATCCTTTCGCATAATTTTATATATGCGAGTCTTACAAGCAAAAACTGTGCCCATTAAGTTATTAAGCCCATTATGAGGTCTAAGCCACCGCCTCTATTGGGGGTTGATATTCCAAAGCGCTGAGAAGCTCCGCATGGCATTGATAATATTTCTCAATATTCTCATCTTTAACAGGGCCATAGCCTTTAATCATATCCGGTAAATTCAGCAGCTCTATGCATGTATCCACTGTTTCAGGTGATAATTTGGCTAACACAGTATCAACCAGCGCTTCATAATGCTTAATCAATGCGCGTTCATCTTTGCGGGCTTGGTGATAACCAAACACATCAAACGGCGTACCGCGCAATGCTTTCATTTTCGCTAATATTTTAAAGCCATGCATCATCCACGGGCCAAATTTACGTTTTTTAGGGCGACCTGTGGCAGGATCATCTTGTTCAAAAATGGGCGGCGCAAGATTAAACTCAATTTTATAGTCGCCAGAGAATTGGCTTTTTAGTTTCTTGAGGAAGGTGCCGTCCGTATAAAGGCGCGCCACTTCATATTCATCTTTATAAGCCAGTAATTTTTGGTAATACCGCGCCGCTGCATAGGTTAAGGCATCACTATCCGCGCCGATTAGGGTTTTTTCTTGCTCTGCAACCTTCAGAACAAGGCGATGATAGCGCCCTGCATAGGCTTTGTTTTGATAAGCGGCGAGGTAATCAACGCGGCGCTCAATCATTTCTTCTAACGTTTCAGAAACCGCTTCTTTCGTGTCGTTTTCTTTAAGGACATCTTCGACCATTTTATTAACGGCATTGATATCATGCGCGGCAAGGCGGCCAAAGGCGAAAGCTTTTAAATTGGTTTCAATCGCCACGCCATTAAGCGTAATCGCATGGGCAATTGAATCAAGCTGCAGCGGAATAAGGCCTTTTTGCCATGCATAGCCAAGCATCAACATATTGGTGTTGATCTCATCCCCCAATAAAACCCGTGCATATTCAGTCGCAGCAATGAAAGACACGCCCTCCGATGTTACGCGTTTTAATAATGTTTCACGAACTTTATCTTGTGCAAAATCTAGGTCGTTATCAATCACAAAAGCCGAAACAGGGGCTTGGTCGCCGTTAATAACAGCATGAGTGCGATCAGAATTAAGCGTTTTATACGCCGTCGCGCCAACAGCGGAAACAATATCACAAGCCAGCAGCAAATTCGCGCCGCCTGCAATAATATTACCGGTTCTAAGGTCTTCTTGCTTATTGCCTATGCGTACATGGCTCAGCACTTCGCCGCCTTTTTGCGCAAGGCCGGTCATATCAAGGTTACGGCAGAATTTATCTTCAACATGCGCCGCCATCCCTAACAACGCGCCAATGGTTAACACTCCTGTGCCACCAATACCTGTGACCACAATATTATAGGCATCATCAAGACTTGGTACATTAGGCTGAGGCAAGCTTGCGAAGATATCACCGCCGCCATCTTCATCCGATGCTTTGGTTTTGCGTAACTCGCCGCCATGGACGGTCACAAATGATGGGCAGAAGCCTTTCAAACATGAAAAATCTTTATTACAAAGCGATTGGTTGATTTGGCGCTTACGGCCATATTCAGTCTCTAGTGGCTGTACGGCAACGCAGTTTGATTGCACAGAACAATCGCCGCAGCCTTCACAAACACTGTCATTAATAATGACCCGTTTGGCTGGGTCAGGGTAAAGGCCGCGTTTACGGCGGCGGCGTTTTTCTGCCGCGCAGGTTTGATCATAAATAATCACGCTCGTGCCTTCAATTGTTTGGCACTCTTTCATGATATTTTCTAATTGCTCACGTCCTAATACTGCGACGTCTTTCGGAATTTCTTTGACGTTTTTATAGCTTTCAGGGAACTCACTTAATATCCATGCTTTGCTTACGCCCTCAGACATAACTTGCTGCGCCACGCGGTAGACAGGAAGATCGCCATCAACATGCTGACCGCCCGTCATCGCCACGGCATCATTATAGAGAATTTTATAAGTAATATTCACTTTAGCTGCGACCGAAGCGCGTATCGCTAATGAGCCAGAATGGAAATATGTACCATCGCCCAGATTAGCAAAAATATGTTTACGCTTAGTATATGGCGCCATACCAATCCACGGTACGCCCTCGCCGCCCATTTGCGTACAAAGCGCTGAGTTACGATCCATCCACTGCACCATATAATGACAGCCAATCCCCACCATAGCGAAGCTATCTTCTGGGACTTTGGTTGAGGTGTTATGGGGGCAACCTGCGCAATAATAAGGTTTACGCAAAGATGGCGCAGCATAGGCTTTGGCTTCTTGTTCATAGCGCTCATGAAAGGCCAGAGCCGCATCAATTTTTTCATTATGATAGAAACGCGCAATACGCTGCGCAATTACGCGCGCGACCATGCCAACATTATGAGCATTATCAAGCGGCAAGAGGCGCTTGCGGTTTTCATCATATTTACCAACCACCATAGGGCGTTTTTCAGGTGGCCAGTTGAAAATTTGCTGCGTGAGCTGATTTTCGATTAATTCGCGCTTTTCTTCAACAATCAGAATTTCTTCTAATCCTTCAACAAAAGCATGGGCGCCTTGTGGCTCTAATGGCCAAGGCATGCCGACTTTATAAAGGCGCAGGCCAATATCTTTGGCAATATCATCCGTAATACCTAGCTCGATTAAGGCTTGGCGGACATCGCCGTAAGATTTACCAGCAGTCACAATACCAAAGCGTGGTTTATCGCTATCCATGACCACACGGTCAATTTTGTTTTTACGGCAAAACGCATGACAAGCAAATAATTTGTAATTTTGTAAACGGAAATCGACCTCACGTGGCACGTCATTGAGGCGAATATGCACCCCACCTTGGGGCATTTCGAATTCAGATGCGTCTGGCGTAAGAATAAGGCGGTTTTCGCGCGACAAATCAACCGTGCCCGATGTTTCAACATTCTCACTCGTCACTTTAAGCGCCGTCCAGCAGCCAGAATAGCGCGACATTTCAATGCCCAATAGGCCATATTCAACAAACTCTTGAATACTCGCAGGATATAAAATTGGGATCATATAAGCAGATAAAGCATGGTCACTCTGACATGGTAAAGTCGATGATTTACACGCATGATCATCCCCCACAATGGCCAGTACGCCACCTTTGGGCGCTGTACCATAAGCATTCGCGTGGCGCATAACATCACCGCTGCGATCAACGCCAGGGGATTTACCATACCAAATACCAAATACGCCATCATATTCAGAGCCGCCAAGCAAATTCACTTGCTGCGTGCCCCAAACAGAGGTTGCGGCTAAATCTTCATTAACGCCCGGATCAAAGGTAATATTATGACTTTCAAGCTGTTTTTTAGCGCGCATAAGTTCCATATCATAACCGCCCAGTGGAGAACCACGATAACCAGAGATAAAGCCCGCCGTATTTAAACCTGCCGCGCGATCTCGGCGCATTTGTACCAAAGGAATACGCGTCAGCGCTTGCAGACCATTCATAAAGGCAATGCCCTCTTCTAGGTCATATTTATCATTAAGCGAAACGTTTTTTAATGGCTTAGTCATAGTCTATATACCCTGTTTATTGCTTATTATTATTTATGGAGTAATGCGTGTGAATATTAGCGTGAAATGCGCTAACATTCTAGTGCTCACCTGTGCTGCGCCGCCGCGAAGGCCTTAGGCTATTTCGTTTCTTCAAACAACTCACGGCCAATCAGCATACGACGAATTTCTGATGTACCCGCGCCAATTTCATAGAGCTTGGCATCACGCAATAAGCGCCCTGCTGGAAATTCATTAATATAGCCGTTACCGCCAAGGGTTTGAATGGCTTGCAGCGCCAATTGCGTTGCCGCCTCTGCACTGGTTAAAATGCAGCCTGCCGCGTCTTTACGCGCGGTCTCACCACGATCACAAGCCGCCGCCGCCGCATAAACATAGCTGCGCTGCGCTGACAGCGTCGTATACATATCAGCCATTTTACCCTGCATTAATTCAAAAGTACCAATAGGGCGTCCAAATTGTTCTCTATCATGGATATAGGGCACAACAAGATCCATACAAGCTTGCATAATACCCAAAGGCCCGCCTGATAGCACAACGCGCTCATAATCAAGACCGCTCATCAAAACGCGCACGCCTTGGTTTAAGCCACCCAGAATATTTTCTTTAGGAACAACGCAATCTTGGAAGACGAGCTCACACGTATTTGACCCACGCATACCAAGTTTATCAAGCTTTTGCGCTGTTGAAAAACCCTTCATATCGCTTTCAATGATAAAAGCTGTGATGCCTTTCGCGCCCGCCTCTGGCTCAGTTTTGGCATAGACCACCAATGTATGAGCATCAGGCCCGTTAGTAATCCACATTTTATTGCCGTTCAGCACATAGTGATCGCCATTATCGCGCGCGGTGAGTTTCATGCTGACGACATCAGAGCCTGCGCCCGGCTCACTCATCGCGAGCGCCCCAATATGTTCACCGCTAACCAATTTAGGCAGATATTTTTTGCGCTGTTCGTCATTGCCGTTTTTAGAAATTTGATTAACGCAGAGATTAGAATGCGCGCCATAACTCAGACCAATTGAAGCCGAAGCGCGAGAAATTTCTTCCATCGCGATGACATGCGCCAAATAGCCAAGCTCTGAGCCGCCATATTCTTCACTAACCGTAACGCCGAGCAAGCCCATTGCACCGAGTTTTGGCCAGAGCTCATTAGGGAATTCATTTTTCAGGTCAACAGCTTCGGCCATTGGCGCAATTTCATTTTGAGCAAAGCTATAAATGCTTTCACGCAGCATATTAATATCTTCACCATGAGCAAAATTTAATGTTGGATACGGTATCATCCGTTTTCTCCCCTGAGATTAAGTTTTAAGTCGTTTTTTAATTATATTTTTAACGCATTGGCCACATGGCCGGCGGGCTTACGCCCTAAATAATCAGAAATAAACCACGCCGCTTTGACGAGCTTATCAAGATCAAGCCCAGTATCAAAACCAAGGCCGCTCAGCATATAGGCGACATCTTCTGTTGCTACATTGCCAGACGCGCCCTTGGCATAAGGGCAGCCACCAAGACCCGCAATTGAACTATCAATGACCCGCACGCCGCTTTCTAACCCTGCATAAATATTTGCCAGAGCTTGCCCGTAAGTATCATGGCAATGCAAAGCAATATGCTCAATAGGTACTGCAGTTTTAACCGCCGCGATAATCTGTTTGATTTGATTGGGCGTACCAACGCCAATTGTATCACCTAGTGATATTTCATAGCAGCCTGCTGCATATAATTTAGCGGCTGTATCGACGACGGCATCAATAGTTATTTTACCTTCATAAGGGCAGCCTGCAATGCAAGACACGTAGCCCCGCACTTTAATCTGTTTTTCGCTCGCCTGCTCCATAATTGGGGCAAAGCGCTCAAAGCTTTCAGCAATCGAACAATTAATATTTTTTTGTGTGAAGCTCTCCGATGCCGCCGTGAATAGAGCGATGCTCCGCACATCATGGCTCATAGCCTCTTGCATACCGTGCATATTGGGCACAAGGACAGGATAGCTAACGTCTAAATCATTTTTTAGTGCCGCCATAATCTCGTTATGGTCAGCCATTTGTGGCACCCATTTAGGGGCGACAAAACTGGTGGCTTCTATTTGCGTCAAACCTGCGTCTTTGAGCTGCGCAATCAGGCTTAACTTAATGTCCGTCGGGACATTTTGCGCTTCATTTTGCAAACCATCACGCGGGCCAACTTCATATAATGTTACATGATCACTCATTGCTTATGCGGCCTCTTCTTCTGCAGCTTCAGTCTTGCTCAGTTCAAGCAATACAGCGCCATCACTAACCTGATCATTTTCGGCATGGTTAAGCGCGGCTATTATGCCCTCATGCGGGGCGCGCAAGGTCATTTCTAACTTCATCGCTTCCATGATGATTAAAGGCTGATCTTTGGCGACATGTGCGCCTTGTTCAACCAATATTTTGATAATCGTGCCGGGCATTGGCGAAATAATCTGCCCTTCATGCTGGCTCGATTCTGCGCCGTGTAAATCATGGCTATCACGCTGAAAAGCAATAATCCGGCCATGACTTAATAAAGACAACGTTTGATTATCGGCGTTATAAGCAGTCTTTATACTATGCAGCGTGCCATTAATACGCGCCGCAAAAGACTGTTCATCATCACTACCTTCTAATGATGCCTTTATCGTCTCACCATTAACCGTGATGTCATAATGATCATCGCGACCAACAATGCGGGCTTCAATAAGCGCGCCGTGATGGCGAAGTTTAATGATTTTATTAAGCGCCATATTCATACGCCAATTATCATGCTGCCCCCACGGGTCAAGCGTTTCATAGCCAGCATGCCCAGTATCAAAGCCGCATGCATAATAGAGCGCTGCGCAAGCAAGCTCTTGATTATCAGCATGAGCATAGTTTTCAGGAAGTAAATCGGCTTCATAATGTTCAACAAAATGCGTATGTAGATCGGCCTCAACAAAAGCAGGATGCGCGATAATATTGCGCAGAAATTCTTGATTATTATTCACCCCAAGAAACGCCGTCTTTGAGATAAAGCGCTGCATTTTCTTTAATGCCACCTCGCGGTCTGGGCCCCAGCAAATTAACTTGGCAATCATCGGGTCGTAATAAACGCTGACTTGGTCACCGGCTTCAACTCCTGTATCAATCCGGCACTCTTCATCATCCATGCCGCGCAAAACATCGGTAATGCGGCCAATTTGCGGGACAAAATCATGGGCAGGGTCTTCGGCATAAATACGCAATTCAAAAGCATGGCCTTGAATTTCAAGCTCATCTTGCGCAACTGGCAAGGGCTCCCCTGCTGCGATGCGTAATTGCCATTCAACAAAATCTTGGCCGCTAATCATCTCACTTACAGGGTGCTCAACTTGCAAACGCGTGTTCATTTCCATGAAATAGAAATCGTCAGCGGATAGGTTTTTACTCGCATCGACAATAAATTCAATTGTGCCTGCGCCTGTATAATCAATCGCGCGCGCAGCTTTCACCGCTATTTCGCCAATTTTAGCGCGGGTCTGCGCGTCTATACCTGGCGCAGGAGCTTCTTCGACAACTTTTTGATGGCGGCGCTGCACGGAACAATCGCGCTCAAATATATGTACATAGTTACCCTGCGTATCGCCAAAGACTTGCAGTTCAATATGGCGCGGTTTTTCGATATATTTCTCGATTAGCACAACGTCATTGGCAAAAGCCGCTTTGGCTTCGCGTTTACAGCTCGCCAATAACTCAAGAAAATCTTTAGCGGCATCTATGCGGCGCATACCTTTACCACCGCCGCCTGCAACGGCCTTAATCAAAACGGGATAACCAATTTCATCAGCCTGTTTTTTTAAAAACTCTGCGTCTTGATTATCACCTTGATACCCCGGAACAACAGGCACGCCCGCCTCGCGCATAATATCTTTCGCGCGGTCTTTTAAACCCATTTTTTCTATTGAATCTGCAGAAGGGCCGATAAAGACAATGCCTTCATCCGCGCAACGTTTGGCGAAAGCGGCATTTTCAGACAGAAAACCATACCCCGGATGAATAGCTTCCGCGCCACTTTGTTTTGCAGCGGCAATGATTTTATCGACAACCAAATACGATTCAACGGCTGGCGATGCACCAATATGAACCGCATGATCCGCTAGGCGCACATGGCGCGCGCCTTGGTCTGCATCAGAATAAACAGCAACGGCCTTTATACCCATGGCCTGTGCTGATTCAATGATGCGGCAGGCAATTTCGCCGCGATTGGCTATTAATATCGTATGAAACATTATCCCTGTCCTTAACTTTTAAAGTCTTATTTTTGCGTCTATTTCTACGCCTATGCCTTAATCCAGCTTGGCTTTCTTTTTTCTAAAAACGCGCTGAGGCCTTCTTGCGCTTCTGCGCCTGAGCGTATTTTTGCAATGCGACGCGCTGTATTATCGAGCAATGCATCGTCAATTTCACCATCGGCGCTGATTTCTGTGGCAAGGACCTTCGCAGCACGCATCGCGCCTGAGCCATTTTTTCTTACCACTGATAATGTATTATTCAGGGCAACAGCGAGCTGATCTTGACCGCTGACAACTTCGTGAATGAGGCCGATAGACTGGGCGCGCAATGCGGGTATAAATTCACCGCTTTGGAAATAACGGCGCGCTTGACGCTGACCAATGGCGCGCATCACATAAGGCGCTATCGTGGCCGGAATTAGGCCTAGCTTAACTTCAGACAGCGCAAATTTGGTGTTTTCTTCAGCAATCACCAGATCACAACAAGAAACAAGCCCCATACCGCCGCCCATCGCTGCGCCTTGCACTAAAGCAATGCTGAATTGCGGCAGATCAAATAAGGATTTTAGCATACGCGCGAGGTTTAAGGCATCGTGATGATTTTCTTCTTCGCTATACTGCGCCGCTGCTTTCATCCAATTCATGTCCGCACCCGCAGAAAAGCTTTTCCCTGCGGCTTTGAGCACAACAATATCAATATCGGCACGATCAGCAAGCGCTGTGAAGCATTCTGCCAGCGCTGCGATCATCTGTTGATTAAAGGCATTATGAAGCTCAGGGCGATTAAGGGTCACATAAGCAACGCGGTTCTCTATGTCTAATATAACTGTATCACTCATTTATAATACTCATCGCAGCCCTACATGGCCGCCCCTTTTATAGTGTATGGATGCTTACATGCGGAATAAGCTCGATTTAACAGGATCTAATGGAGCATTCAGCGCCGCAGATAAACCAAGCGCCAAAACGCGGCGCGTATCTAACGGATCAATAATGCCATCATCCCAAAGACGCGCAGAAGCGTAATAAGGATGCCCCTGCTGTTCAAACATAGTGACAATTTCATCTTTCATGGCTTTTTCTTCGGCCTCTGGCCAATCTTTGCCGCCACGTTTTATTTTATCGCGCGTCACAGTGGTCAGAACCCCTGCCGCTTGCTCACCGCCCATCACGGAAATGCGCGCATTTGGCCACATCCATAAGAAACGGGGGCTAAAGGCACGACCGCACATACCGTAATTGCCCGCACCAAAAGAGCCGCCAATAATCATAGTGAGTTTAGGGACGCGGGCATTGGCAACAGCCGTCACCATTTTCGCGCCATCTTTGGCAATACCGCCCGCTTCATATTTGCTGCCGACCATAAAACCAGTGATATTTTGCAAGAAAACCAATGGAATGCCGCGCTGATCGCACATTTTAACAAAGTGCGCACCTTTTAGCGCAGATTCAGAGAATAAAACACCATTATTCGCCACAATACCTACAGGCATGCCCTCAATATGCGCAAAGCCCGTAATTAAAGTCGTGCCATAGCGCGCTTTAAATTCTTGGAACTCTGAACCGTCAACGATACGGCTAATGACTTCTTTGACATCAAATTGCGTTTTAAGGTCAGGCGGAATAACACCATAAAGCTCAGCCATGTCTTCGCGCGGCGCTTGTGGTTCTTTGAGCCCAAGCTCAATATTTTTTTCACGATTAAGGTTCGCGATGCTTTCACGTGCAAGCTCTAAAGCGTGATGGTCATTTTCAGCCAAATAATCAGCCACACCAGAAACGCGTGTATGGAGATCGCCGCCGCCTAAATCTTCGGCGCTGACTTCTTCGCCCGTTGCAGCCTTCACCAAAGGTGGGCCTGCAAGGAAGATCGTGCCTTGCTCTTTAACAATAATGCTCTCATCCGACATGGCGGGCACATAAGCGCCGCCTGCCGTGCATGAGCCCATGACAACAGCAATTTGCGGAATATTTTGCGCGGACATATTGGCTTGGTTATAAAAAATGCGGCCAAAATGATCGCGATCAGGAAAAACTTCATCTTGATTAGGCAAGTTAGCGCCGCCACTATCGACCAGATAAATACAAGGTAGGTTATTTTCAGCGGCGATTTCTTGGGCGCGCAGATGTTTTTTAACGCTGAGCGGAAAATATGTGCCGCCCTTAACCGTTGCATCATTACAAACAATCACGCATTCCTGACCAGAGACCCGGCCAATACCCGTCAACACGCCCGCTGAGGGCACATCATCGGCATAGACTTTATAAGCAGCCATTTGTGAAAATTCGAGAAAAGCTGTGCCATCATCAAGCAATTGATTAATGCGATCACGTGGCAATAATTTACCGCGTGACAAATGACGCTCGCGCGCTTTATCACCACCGCCTTGTTCTATATCAGCGATTTTGGCATGTAAATCATCAACCAAGGCCTGCATAGCGGCTGTGTTGGTTTTGAAACTTTCAGACGAGTTATCGATTTTGGAGCGTAATATACCCATTGGCGCGTCAATCTCTTCCCTATTTAGTCTTATTATTCTTATTATTTTGTCGTGAGTTTACCCTTAAGTACTTAAGAACTAAAGCGAAAAATATTTCGTACCTTAAAACGATATAATTGTTTAATTATAGACGCAGATCATTTATAAATATTACAAAACGAAAACGAACAACAGGGGTATATTATGCAAGAAGTTGACTACATCTGGAAAAATGGAAAAATTATTCCTTGGGCTGAAGCTACCGTGCACCTGATGACACACGGCCTACATTACGGCACCAGCTTTTTTGAAGGTATACGCGTTTATGACACCCCTGAAGGCCCTGCTGTCTTCCGTTTACAAGAACATGCACAGCGCCTATCTGATACAGCTAAAATATATGGTTTAGCGCTACCTTACAGCGTCGAAGAAGTCATGGAAGCCTGCGTAGAGACCGTACGCGCCAATAAATTACAATCCGCTTATATCCGCCCCATTGCGTATATTGGCTATGGCAGCATGCTTGTTGCGCCGAAAGAAAGCACGATTGACCTTGCCGTTGCCGCCTTCCCTTGGGGCGCTTATTTAGGTGAAGAAGGCCTCAATAATGGCATTGATGTCTGCGTATCCAGTTGGAACCGCGCTGCGCCGAACACAACGCCTACTCTGGCGAAAGCTGGCGGTAATTACTTATCAGGATTTTTAATCTGTAGTGAAGCGCATGATCGCGGCTTTGATGAAGGTATCGGCCTGACCGTTGATGGCAAATTAAGCGAGGGCGCTGGCGAAAACCTATTCCTCATTAAAGATGGCGTGATTTATACGCCTGATAGCAGCTCGTCTATCCTCTCTGGCATTACGCGCCACACAATCATGACCCTCGCCACAGAAATGGGCTATACGGTTAAAGAACAAGCGCTAAGCCGTGAAGTTCTTTATCTGGCTGATGAGATATTCTTTACAGGTACGGCGGCTGAAGTGACGCCTGTGCGCTCAGTCGATAGAAAACAAATTGGTACAGGTGAAGTCGGCCCTGTGACCAAACAGATCCAAAAAGCCTTTTTCGGCTTATTTAACGGCTCGACGACAGGCCATGAAGACTGGTTGTTTCATGTTCGAGACAGCGACAGCAAAAAGAAATCAGCTTAAGGTAACAGTAAATATGTATGGACCAATTATTACGGAAGCCATGTCCCATTATGGTGAGAGCGCTTGCCACTTGGCCAAAATAGTCGAAAAAGATTTAGAGAAATACACGACGGCTATGGCGCAATCAATTAAAGAAACAGATAAGGAGCAGGCCTTTATTGCGGCCCATTCCTGTAAATCTATCTGTTCGTTGATTGGTGTAGAGGAAGCCTTCACGCTCACATCCGAAATGGAGGTGCATGCGAAGTCTGGAGATATGAATTCATATGCAAGCCTGTATGAACAATTCTCTGTTCTTTACAAAGACCTAGATAAAGACCTAAAAATATATAATGCAGATGCAAAATAAGCTTGTAAAGGTCGTTATTTCACGGCGTTCAAAGCCAAGGCCATATCTTTATAGTGTTCTTGCATGAATCTCTGACTGTTTTTCATCTGGCCGTTTTCGCCCCAAAATGATGAATCGAGCTCATCTCGAGATAGAAACTTATTGAAGTGTTTCGCAAAATGCTGCCTTGGCCCAATTTCATGCGCCATATCAAACATACCTTCTAGCCATGATCTCATCTGATTTTTTTCAGCATCCATTGGCCAGCCGTGGTCATCAGCGAGTACATTAAATATTTTGGTTTTCGCGTTAGATTTTTCTGTTTCGTCAACCGTCCGAATATAATCAGATATATCGGCTAATTCATGCCATATGGCAAGTTCGTCTTTGCAGCATTCCGCTGTGAAAAGGAAGTTATGTTTAGTCGCGCGTCTAAATATGCGCCGTAAAGAAAGCATCATTATCGTGTCCCATCCCTGTATATATTTTTATACTTAGGTGACATAATAAACACTGAGGCTAAAAAGTCAAAAAATAATATCTGCCCTGCGTATAGTGCATAGCGCATAGCACATAGCACTAACCTGCCTTTACTTTATCTTACTTTAACTGGACTCTGACAAAATGCAGATTAGTCGGATCAGATAGTTCTGGGGTATAGGCATAGCCATCTGTAGTAAAAGACTTTAAGCCCTCTGGCGTGTCTATTTTGTTCTGGACAATATAGCGCGCCATCGCGCCGCGCGCGCGCTTGGCCATTAAACCAATAGTCTTTAATTGACCGCCGCGATCTTCTTTAAAGTGGCAGGTGATAAACTTATCGCCAAAGCTCTTGGCATTAATCGCTTTGATATATTCCGCCGAGGCAAGGTTAATAATATATGGGTTCTTATGCGTTTTTAGCGCCGTTTCTATATAAGAGGTAAGTTTGCCACGCCAGAAACTATAGAGATCCTCCCCATGGCCATTGGCCAGTTTCGTGCCCATTTCAAGGCGGTATGGCTGCATCATATCGAGCGGGCGTAATAGGCCATAAAGACCAGAAAGAATAGCAAAATGCTGCTGAGCATAATCAAGCTCCTCAGCTGAAAAATTCTCCGCTTGTAAGCCCACATAAGTGTCGCCTTGAAACAAATACACTGCTTGGCGCGCTGTTTCGACGTCAAATTGATCCGCGAAGTTCTGAAATCGACTATGGTTCAACGTCGCCAAATTTTCTGAAATATGCATAAGCTGCATTAAGTCTGCTTGCGACTTAGTTTTCATGATGGCAATCAGGCTTTGTATCTCATCCATAAAAATGGGCTGAGATACGGGCGTTGATTGAAAATCATCCGTGAAATTTAATTTTTTAGCCGGAGACACAATTGCGAGCATAGATATCCTCATGAAAATACAGATGTTGAAGTGAGGCTTAGGATAACGAAGTAAAAAAAATCTGTCCAGAGGGCAATGGTGCCTCTGGACAGATTTTTTTTAAATTAAATGACTTAGATTACATTATGGAGCTATTTTAGGGCGCGTATAAACAGGGTTATACTGAACACCTTCACCGCTTGTACCTTCAGCATCAGCTTGGTCTAAATACTTACCATAGCCATTTTTGCGTAAATAGCCATCAGGCGATAATGCCTTCACCTCTTCACCCAAGGCTTTATAAACATTGTCAAAAGCCTCACTCGCGTCTTTCATACAGCCCACAGAAGTAAATTCGCGCTTAAATGCATTCACCGCTTTTTGACCATGTTTTTCGAAAAGATCTTCAATCGCTGCAACCATAAAGTCAGCATAAAGGTAGCTATAATAACCTGCCGAATAGCCGCCCGTCATAATGTGACTAAATCCATTCACCATAGCATTCTCCGTCTTATCTGCAATTAACTGCGTTGGCGCATTAACCGCTTTATTAAACGCGACCACATTAGAGATTTTGTCTGATTGCGAATAAAGCTGCATATCAAGCATGCTCAATTGATTTTGTCTTAGAAGCTGTGTACTTGGCTTTTTCTCGATCAATTTATCGTATAATTTCTTAGGCATTTTCTCGCCCGTATCACGATGGCGCGCATAGCTGTTAAAGTGGCGGCGATGCGCTGCGAAAATCTCATTAAACTGCGAGGGCAGCTCAACAGCGTCCCATGCAATATTAATCGAGTTCAGGCTTTGATATTTGGTTTTCTGGCTGTTGTGACCGTGCGCTGCATGCCCCCATTCATGGTAAAGCGTTTCGACACTATTAAATGATATATATTGCGCCGCTTTATCAACCGCGTAATTACAATTGACTAATGTAATCGGCACTTGCCATTCACCATCAACAAAGCCCGCTGGACGCATTTGGTCCATCCAAGCACCACCACGCTTATTATCACGCTGGTATAAATCGACAATAAATATACCATCAACTTCACCATTGCTCTTTTTAGAATAAAAAACCTGCATATCTTCAGATGGCATTTGGAAGTCATCTGTTTCTTCCAAATTCAAGCCATAACGGCGTTTCATGGACCGTTGTAAACCATCCATAACAGCGCCAACTTCAAAGTATTTTTTCTCTTCTTGTGGGTCAATACCACCTTTTTGTTGCTCAAGGATATTCATATAAAATCCCGCATCCCAAGGCTGCATGGCTTTTTCTTCATTGCCGCCAACGTCTTCAGATTTCAATGCTGTAATACCATCTTGCTGTGCAATCGCCAATAAATCTTGATAGACGTCAACACTCGCCCGGTAGCCAATATCACGCATACGGTGTAAGATATTCCACACCGTCTCAGGCGTTCCTGCCGCTCTATTATCAGGGCGAATAGTTTTTTCTACTACATTGTCATAGCCAAAAAGCTGCGCCATTTCTTGCTTTAATTGATGTATTTCGCTTGTTAGGACACTGTTATTATGCGCCCCGACATTACCCTTACTCGTCCAGTTTAAATAGACTTGGCGACGGGTTTCACGATTTGTGCATTGTTCTAAAATATCCATAGATTCAGGTATGGCGCCAATCACAACATCGCCCGTATCTTTTTCTGTAAAGAATGAGATAAGGTCTTCACTAACGCCCGCTAAACGCTCTGCAATTTCTGATTTTGCAATAACAACTTTTAAACCACCTTCTTCGTTCTTATTCGTGTGGATCATAAGGTTTTTACTATAAGCTTGCCCCTTGGCCGTGAGCTCTGCTTGGATTCTTGAGTAGGCCTCGCGCTGTTCATCGTTCAGGGAAACGGGGCCGTTTTTAAATGCTTTATAGTTAAGCTCAGTGATGCGTTTTTCTTCTGCGTTTAAACCATTTTGATTCTGATAGACAGCCTCCACTTTCGCATAAAGATCCTTATCGGCCATAGTGCTCGTATAGAAAGGCTCAATTAAATTACTGATTTTCGTTTCCAGTTCATCTAATTCATCAGTGGTCGCATTATTCGTATAGTAAGATAAAACATGCATAATACGCCCAATATCGGTGTCTAGATATTCAAGCGGCTCAATTACTGTTTTAAATGAAGCTTGTTCAGGCGCTACGGCGCGAATAACATCAAGATTAGCCTGTGCTTTCTCCATGGCCCATTCGACTGCCGGCAAAAAATGCTCTGGCTTGATCTGATCCCATGCAGGCATATTAAATTTTGTTTTCGGTGGGTTCACCAAGGGATTATTTTGTAGCGCTGCGCTTTGCGTGTTCTGTGACATATCAACCTGCTTTTATGTTGTTTTTGATTTTATAATACAATATGTATATGAAAATTGGTTTGTTATGTCAAGAGGATAAGAAAAACATGCACAAATCTATACGCGGTTTAGCCACGTTTTCAACACTGCCATAAGGTCGGCATAAATAAGCGGCTTAGTTAAATAATCATTCATCCCTGCCGTTAAACAGCGCTCTTTAACGCCGACCATAGCATCCGCCGTTAGGGCAATAATGGGTACGGCGTGCGCCCGGCCCTGAATGGCTTCAAGCGCTCTAATATCCTCTGTGGCCTCATAACCGCTTCGTACAGGCATATGGCAGTCCATTAAGATGAGATCAAATTCGTCTTGTTTAAATGCTTCAACCGCCTCTAAGCCATTACAAGCAAACTGCATATCTTTAAATCCGATCTTATTAAGAAACTTCTTAATCAGAACAACATTAAATTCATTATCATCGACGATAAGAAGCCTTGCCTGTTCAATGACGTTCTGATCAATCTGCGGCATGTCCTTTGAGACTCGCGGGCTTTTTCCTTCTGGTTTATATTCTAATTTACCCTTTGATATTTTAATCGGCAATTCAAAGAAAAACGTCGACCCCACACCCTCCGTACTTTCCACCCAAACACGTCCAGCCATTAACCTCAGCAAATCCTGTGTGATAGCAAGCCCGAGCCCCGTACCGCCGAATGTACGGGTCGTTGTTTGGTCGGCTTGAGTAAATTTATCAAAAATATGATGGATCTGAGATTCGTTAATACCAATCCCCGTATCATTAATGGCGCATTTAAATTGAATCGTCGTGTCATTGATGTATTCATAGTTAATCTCCACGCTTACCCCGCCTGTAATACTATATTTTAAGGCGTTGCCGATAAGGTTCATAAATATGCGGCTTAAGCGTAAAGGGTCACCAACCAATAACGGTATATTCTGGTTGTTATGCGTATAGCGCAAATAGAGCCCTTTACGCGAAGCAATTGGCTTAAGAGCGTTAATCGCATTTTTGACAACCTCTTTCATATCAAAATCAATATGTTCCAGTTGCACTTTACCGGCTTCAATTTTTGACAAATCCAGAATATCATTCACAATTTCCAACAACGCGTTAGATGAGGATTCTAATATTGCCATCATCTCTGGGTCACTGACGAATTCATCTTTTATAATGCTCGTAACCCCCAATATACTATTCAAGGGCGTGCGTAATTCGTGGGACATATTCGCAAGAAAATCAGACTTCGTCCTGTTGGCTTGTTCAGCTTTTAGTTTCTCTTCCTGTAAACTTTTATAAATATCCATTTGCTGGAGTCGTGCGAGCTCGAGCTTATCGGTATAGTCTTGCATACGCAGGTTAAGTTGTTCTTTTTTGAAAATTTCTTCGTTTAAAGTATTCTGCGCCATTTCATCATGTCGCTTTTGACGCAAAATCATATAGAAATAAGAGGCGAGAATAAGCGTGAATAAAACACCGCCATAGAGAACAAAATATTTTTGCCATATATGCTCTTCATAATAACTGTTTTGCGGCACAAACTGTAAAGACCAATCAATCCCAAAGGCGAAAAAATTACTTACAATGGCTTTATGTGATTTCTCAGCCACACATGAATTAGTGGTATATATGTTTTTGTAATAATCATTCTGTTTATACGATAAATCCAAACAGACATTCTTTTGTATGCTCTCTAGAAAAGCAAATTCTTGTTGAAAAAAGGTGTCTATTTTCAACCCCAAAAAAATAAAACCATGATCAGCATAATAATCAGCAAAATTAATACGGTTAACAATATTAGGCTGGCTTTTATCGACAGAAAATAAAGGGTCTATAATATACACATCCTTTTCCGAACCACTGACATGGTCAACAAAGACAAGCTGAGGCTCTGCATTTTTAAAAACAGCGTTAATTGCGGCGTTAATTGCAGGGTAATCAGCCAGATTAGTGCCTGTAGCCAAAGGCTTTTGACTAAATGTTTTTAAGAAATGCGCAGGGTAAATTTTGTCAGATTTAGAGGCTTGTGTTGAACGCGCCGATACAGGCAGCGCCGAGCCGTAAATAGCTTCGTGCAACTGGGCATAATTACTTTGCTGCTCAGGTAGAACCTCTAAAACAAACAATAAGCTATCAATGCTTGGTTCAAATAATAGAATACTGGTTGAGAACAACTCAAAAGCCTCTAAATCAAGCGTATCATACGCATAAAAATAAGCCTTCATATAGCGTAATGTATTATACTTGCTTGAAAGAAAGTCTTTAAAACCCTTAATGACGTGTTCCGATTCCTCAGATAAGCGCGCGTTACTTTCGCGTATTTCAAAGGCATTGATTTTGCTATAACCACGCGCCGAGAGAAATACGCCACTTATAAGAATAAGAAGAATATAAACATATTGAGATTTTCGTAACTGTGCGCGCATCGTATAGATCCTATCCTGTGGCAAGTTAACAGCTTCCCTAGCTCAACGCAATCTTTTGCCGTGAATAGCGAAAAAACATAACCTAAGGTTTTAGAAAAAGCCTGCACTCATACAAAGCTGTGCAAGCTCTACGCCCTTAGCACTTACAAAAAACATTAAGGTTTACTCAAATACGACAATGAATTATTATGACCTTATATTTATTTTCTATCGCCATTACATTCATATTATTTATTTCAATTTCAAAAGGCCTCATTAGTGATCAGAAGCATAAGAATAACATTGCTATGCGCATTAAGCCTCGCTGTTCTTAGTCCTGCTGCGCATGCCGCATCCAAAAAAGATTTACAAATCTTAGGTAGAGCGCTTGGCTTTATTGAGAGCGGTCCAATCGACAATGTAAAAATCGGCCTTGTTTATACTGATAACCATCCTAGATCAAGCCGTGAAGCCGACCTCATTCTGGCTATAATTGGTAATGGTATACAGTCTGGTAAAATCAATTTACAGGCAGAAAAAATCCATGCCCGTGATGCGGCCAACGCCAGAAACCCTGTTTTATTTCTTACAGAGGGTATCGAGGAGCACTTCTCTTCTATATTCTCTGCAGTTAGCGCAAGGGGCATCATAACCGTATCCACCCATGACACATGTTTAAATACAAATCATTGCGTGATGGTTATTAAAAGCGAACCTACCGTCGACATTCAACTTAGCGCGGCCGGTGCGGCCGCGACGTCCGTCTCATTTTCATCAGCATTCAGAATGATGGTCACAGAGCGATAGATAACACAATAGACAAATAAAACGATATGATCTTTTTAGGAGACCACTTTAAATGAGAAGTTTTTTATTTCAAGCTACAGCGCTCTGCGCCCTTGGTCTTGCAACAGCGGCAACAAGCGCCCACGCACAAAGCATTGATTACGGCATCATGCAAGACATGTTTGGCGAAGCTGTGACAACCTCAGCCAATGGGTCGCCGCAGCGCTCATCTGATGTGCCTTTGGATATGACGATCATCACATCAGAAGAGATTGCCCGTTACCCTGCGCGAGAAATTCCTGACATTTTGCGCCACTATGCGGGGATATCTGTCCATCAAAACACATCCAGCGAATATTCTGTTGGTATTCGTGGCTATAATACAGCCAGCAATGAGCGTATCCTTGTCCTTGTAAATGGGCGTCAAGTTTTTGAAGATTATTTTGGCCTTGTGAACTGGTCTGCTATTCCCGTTGAGTTAAACGAAATTCGTCAGATTGAAATTGTTCGTGGACCAAATACGGCTTTGTTTGGCTTTAATGCAACATCTGGCGTGGTCAATATTATCACCATGAACCCCCTCCATGACGACATTGATGTCTTGGAGGCGTCTACGGGCCTAAATGGTTATATGAACGCCTCTGGTGTATACACCTTCCAAAATGGCGATGATTTTGGCTTGCGCCTTTCTGCTGGCGGATTTACCGCCGATGAAGATGAGAACAATACCCACGCATCAGTGACGAGTTTGCACGATGCAGCGCATGCGCGTAATTATAATGCTGATCTAAGCTTACAACTCAATAAAAACACGCAGCTTCGTATTGAAGCCTCTCATGCCATTACAGATGAAAATATTCTTGATCCCTATGATGCGGGCTATGGGCGTGATTCAGAGAATATGGGGATTCGTAGCAACCTTTCCTCTGATACAGAATACGGTATTATAGAGGCTAATATTTATAGGAACGCCATCGAGGCCTGTTATAATGGCGCAACGAATGACTTTTTCTTCGAAAATGATGTCTTCGTCGCACAGCTTAGCGATACCTTTAAAATCGGTACTAGCCATACGCTACGTATAGCTGGCGAATACCGTAACAATGCGACTAATCATCACGTATCTGGCACTTTCCTTGGTAAAAACACGCTGAATATTAAATCAGCAAGTGGGTTATGGTATTGGAATGTAACCAACAAACTCTCAACAAGCATTGCTACGCGTTACGATCACGTCCAAGCAGATTATGATGTTGGTCCATTGGGTTTATTTGCAAGCCCTTATAGCAATGACGATTTTAATAATCGATATGATGAATTTGGCTATAATTTAGGCGCCGTTTATAAGCTAACGGATATTGATACTTTACGCCTCACCGCCTCTAAAGGGGTTGACCTGCCAAGTTCCTTTGAGCTTGGCGTTCTTGGGGCTGGCGCAGTTTCCTATTATGCAGATCCAAACACTGAAGCCTCAAATGTACATGACTTCCAATTGGGCTATGAACGCCACATGGCTGATATAAATGGAGCATTAAAAATTGCTGTGTTTTACCAACGTATAAATGAACAGCAAGGTTTTATTGCCCAGTCATCGACCCTCGGCATCACCGGCAATATCGGCGATTCACAAGTTTATGGCCTTGAGCTAGGCCTAAAGGGTCTAACAGATAATCATATCCGTTGGGGTATGACATACAGCTTCTCGACCATTGAAGATGATATCAATGCAGGTAGCCGTGTTAATTATAAAGATTCAAACTCAGAGCATATTGTGAATGCAAATATTGGCTATGCTCCTAATGAGCAATGGGCTTTTGATGCCTATGCATCATATCAATCACAATTTGACTCCCATGTTGATACATCCACGACAACCACAGAAGCGGTCCGTATTGACCCTGACCTTGTTCTTGATGCGCGCATTGCTTATAAACCCTTTGAAAAAATGACCTTATCTTTAAATGGACAAGCGCTATTTGGGGATAATGAGCAATCGGCCTATGGTGAAGATGTCGATCGTCAGATATTCTTACGGGCTAAATACGAATTTTAATTGATGAACACAGCGATCAAATTAAATTTTCAGCGCTAAGAGCCTTAATAAGCGCTTGATAAGCCTCATTTAAAGCTTGAAAATGCGCACGTATAAGCACCAAGTCAAAAACAGACATAGCTTCGGCTTGCTGGCATAAATCCTGCACATTTTTAGCGCCAAGTATGGCTGCACTGCCTTTTAGAGAATGGCTCGATTGTTGCCAAGCCCCTAAAGATTCATTGGCAATGCTTTGTTCAAGCGCCTCGATATCTTTTTTGGATTTGCGCAAGAAAATCTCGATAATTTCCCGTTCTTCCTCGTGGTCGCCATCCAAATAGCTTCGCATCGCTGATAAGTCTAATATAGTCATAAATACAGCCCCTCTTTTGCCTTTAAAAACTGTTCACACTTTGGTGCAAAGCAACATGCTTTTTGATCTAATTCGATTTCTTACTATGCTAATATCGACAAAATCTTAAAACATCATATAGGGACTTATACTATGTCAGGATCTGATAAAATACAAAAATTTGATACTCTTTCTGTTCATGCGGGCTGCGGCAGTGACCCCGCCACTGGTGCGCGCAGCGTCCCGATTTATCAAACTTCAGCCTATAGCTTCCCTAATGTTGAAGAAGCGGCGGATATTTTTCACTTAAGAAAACCCGGTTTCGTCTATTCGCGCCTGACTAACCCGACTGTATCCGCGTTAGAAGAAAAACTCGCAGCTTTAGAAGGTGGCGTTGGTAGCACATGCACTTCTTCAGGTATCTCTGCGCAGCTTCTTATGTTCTTTACACTACTGAGCCATGGCGATGAATTTGTTGCCTCCAGCAAGCTTTACGGCGGCACACTCAGCCAATTACGCTACCAGTTTAAGCGCGCCTTTAACTGGACAGGGCATTTTGTTGACCCAACCAATCCTGATAATTTCAAGCGTGCAATCACAGAAAAAACCAAAGTTATTTTTGTTGAAAGCCCGACCAACCCTGAAAACGTCATTGTTGATTTTGAGGCCATCGCTAAAATTGCCGAAGAATATAACGTTGTATTTGCCGTTGATAATACAATCGGCACGCCTTACTTATGCCGCCCATTAGAATTTGGCGCGAATATTGTGACTTATTCAACCACTAAATATATTAGCGGCCATGGTAACTCTATGGGGGGTGCAGTGATTGATGGCGGTAACTTTAATTGGAAAAAAGACGCCGCCAAATACCCTACACTTGCAATGCCTGAGCCAGCCTATGATAATGCAGTTTTCGCCGATATGTTTGGCGATAAAGCTTTATGTATGCATAACCACGCCGTTGGCCTACGCGATCTCGGGATGAATCAACAGCCCATGAATGCTTATCTGACGATAATGGGACTCGAAACCCTTGGCATGCGCATGGAGAAACACTCTAAAAACGCGCTTGATGTTGCTCAATTCCTTGAAAATCATTCTGGCGTCGAATGGGTGAGTTATGCGGGGCTCCCCTCACATATCTCTTATGCGAATGGTCAGAAATATATGAAAGATGGCTTATGCAGCTCTGTTATGACTTTTGGCATTAAAGGCGGCTATGATGCTGGCGTTAAAATGGTTGAAAATGTGCAGCTCTTCTCGCATCTTGCCAATATTGGCGATACGCGCAGCTTGCTTATCCACCCAGCTTCGACCACACATGCACAGCTCACTGATGAGCAAAAAAATGCGGCTGGCGCCAATGCGGATACTATTCGCCTATCGATAGGTATTGAAGACATTGCGGATATTATTGCGGATCTAGACCAAGCGTTAAATATTGCGCAAGGCCTAGAAAAGGCCTGCGCGTAGATGTTTTTTTACGTAATTAATATCGCTTGACATAAGTTTTGTTAATTTCTATAATCCGACAAATTACACATTTGGAGAGTTAGAAACATGAGCGATATTTCAGCACCGACAGAAACAAAAAGCCTATGGGGCAAAGCAGCAGCATGGAGCCGCCAGAAATGGGCGCCGCTTGCGATGGGCCTTGGCACAATCGCCATTGCCGCCGCCGTTGCCGTAACAAGCTTTGGTGGAGCAGACCTTAACCAACAAACAGATAGCCAAGCGCTTGATAGTGGATCAGACATACAGCAAAATGTTGATACAGATACTACAGCGCCGCTTGATGACCTTGGTTATGATGCAGAGAGTAATACACTGACTATTGGTGATAATGGGCAAGACACACTGGAAGATACAGTGACAGACAGCCCTGAAGAAGTGCTTGAGTTAATCGAAAGCCTTGGTTATTCGGATGTTTTTGCCAAACAAGTGAAACGCATTCAATCTGGTAATGTTGACGTTGCTTCCCAAGCGACCAAAGATATTGGTCACTTCCTCGCTAATGGTATTAACACAGCTGAGAACGACACAATCGCCAATACGTTTTTCCAAGCATCTTACGATATGAACAATAATGTTCAAGCCGCACATAGCATTGGTTATCAAGCTTTGCACGGCCTTGGTATGGATGCTCCGAATTTGGACCTGGCTGAAGATATGCTTAGCGAAGCCAATGATCATGGCCATAAACTGGCGGGCGCACATCTTTCTTATTTATATTCAATTAAATAAGCTAAGAATAAAAAGCTTTTACAAAGTCACGCAGATCTCATTTGCGTGACTTTTTTATTGTGATATTATAGGTCTTAGGTTTTTAAGGCCCATAGCAAGCTTAAGGAATATATTTATCATGACTATTAAAAATACGCCCTCAGACGAATTTAGCATTAATAAGCTATATATGTGGCGCTGCATTATTACTATGGCGCATGCTGATGGCCTTATTCATCAAGATGAACGCACCCATCTTACAAAGATTTTTGACGTCATGCGCCAACGCGCCGGATTAAGCCAGGAAAATTACATACTGCTTATTTCCGATCTTTCTTCACCGCAAGACCCAATTGAAATGCTCTCACATATTAATGATCCGGCTTATCGTAGCCAAGTGATCTATTTTGCGCGGCTTCTGGCTTATAAAGATGGGCATCTGCACCCTTCTGAGGAAGAATTACTCATAAAACTCCACACAAATGTCACAGAAGGCCTTGAAATTGGTCATTTACGCCAAGAAGTGCAGGATAATATTCGTAAAGAGCTCGTTATTCATGAAATTGAAAATGACTCCCATCGCCCAGAAAACGGCGCAACAGGCTTGATTGATCAGTTATTAGTGCATTTCGGCATTGATTTAATGGATTAATGACGCGGCCTTAATTTATGCAGCTTGTGCGAAAAAGGCTGATATTTCTTCTTTAACCGCAGCGACTTCTGTCAAACCATTAATATAATGGCGGATTTTTGCTGCGCCTTCGATATCTTTAAGATACCACGCTAAATGCTTGCGTCCAATCATGAGCCCTTGCCGCTCTCCATAATACGACAAAAGATCATCATAATGATCCAAAACAATATCTTTTTTTAGATGCATTTGCGGTTCAATGAACCCGCCCTCTGCTCCGGCTAAATCATCCATGATCTCTTTTATTTTCCATGGCTTACCATAGCATGCACGTCCTACCATAACCCCATCCGCCCCCGATAGTTGCATCGCTGTTTTTGCGTCATCGCCATTATGAATGTCCCCATTCACAATAACAGGAATAGAGATATTCTCTTTTACCGCTCGTACGGCCTGCCAATCCGCAGCGCCGCGATATAATTGACAGCGCGTCCGTCCATGCACAGTAACCATTTTTATGCCCGCTTCCTCCGCACGCCGCGCTAGGCTTGGGGCGTTTTGATTATCTTCATCCCAACCAAGGCGCATTTTCACTGTTACGGGGACGTTTACCGCCTCACACACAGCCTGCATTATATCAAAAGCGAGGGGCTCATCCTTCATCATCGCTGAGCCGCCCATTTTATTGACAATTTTTTTAACAGGGCAACCAAAATTAATATCAATCATCGGCGCGCCGCGCTTTTCGCATAAAATGGCGGCTTCGGCCATGATTTCAGGCTCGCAGCCCGCAAGCTGTAGAGCAAAGGGCTTCTCATCAAGGCGATCTTCTTGCAGACGTTTTGACCCGCGTACTTGTTCGACCATAGCGCGGCTGGCGATCATTTCAGAAAACACGAGCCCCGCACCAAATCGGCGCACTAAACGCCGAAACGGTAAATCCGTAACCCCTGACATTGGCGCCAAGAATACGGGACTGTTAACCTCTATATTTCCAATTGATATGACCATAACCTGTCCTGTTTATGTGATAAGGCGCGAAAATGCAAGTAAATGCAGTGCGCCCCCGCCACCCATATTCATTTTTTCTATATTTTATTGTATATTAACTGGGCATAAGGTACAAAAACCTACAGCAGTGCCTATAGCGCTCAGTTTGTACGCCTTCTTAAAATTTTAGACTTAAAAGTATCGGTTAGCCCATGTCAAATACAGTAAAAGACAACGCAGATAATGGATTTTTTGGTGAGTATGGCGGGCAATACGCCCCCGAAGCGCTGATGCCTATACTTGAAGAGCTCCGCGTTAGTTTTCGCAAATATGAGCATGATGCCGATTTTCAAAATGAATTTCTCAATATCATGCAAGATTGGGGCGGTCGCCCTACTCCGCTTTATTACGCGGAAAATCTATCTAAAATCCATGGCGCCCATATTTATTTGAAGCGTGAAGACTTACTGCATGGCGGCGCACATAAAACAAATAACGCACTAGGCCAAGGACTTTTAGCCAAAAAAATGGGCAAAACCCGTATCATTGCTGAGACTGGAGCCGGTCAACATGGGGTCGCCACGGCAATGGCTTGCGCCAAACTGAACCTTCCTTGCACCATTTATATGGGTGCGACTGACGTTGCACGCCAAGCGCCCAATGTACAGCGCATGAAAATTCTCGGCGCGGAAGTGATTAGCGTCACAAGTGGCGGCTGCACATTAAAAGATGCAATTAATGAAGCTATGCGTGATTGGATTTCAAGCTGCGACACCACTCATTACATGCTCGGCACAGCTGCTGGCCCGCATCCCTTCCCGAGCCTTGTGAAACATTTCTTACAAGTTATTGGCAAAGAATCGCGCCAACAATGTTTAGATAAAATAGGCCGCCTGCCCGATTACGCCATTGCCTGCGTCGGTGGCGGTTCAAATGCTATGGGCTTATTTAGCGGCTTTATGGATGATAACAGCGTTCAACTTATCGGCGCTGAGCCTGGCGGCGAAGGCATAGACACCAATAAGCACGGCGCTGTGCTCGTCAAAGGCGTGCCTGCCGTATTACACGGTATGCGTAGCCTTGCTTTGCAAGATGAAGACGGCCAGATTTTTGACACACATAGTATCTCTGCCGGGTTAGATTATCCCCTTGTTGGTCCTGAACATGCACATTTACGTGATATAGGCCGCGCAAAATATTATGCCATTGATGATATTGAGGCGGTGGATGCCTTTTACGCATTATGCGATGCCGAGGGTATAATCCCTGCGCTAGAAAGCGCCCACGCCCTCGCACAGGCCTTTAAAACCGCAAAACAGCAGCCCGATAGCATCATTCTGGTTAATCTTTCTGGGCGCGGCGATAAAGATTTGCACCATGTTATGGCCTATACACAAAGCCAGCAGCAAGACAGCACAGCAGGATCAGCATCATGAGTAAAACACGTTTCCAGCATATTCAAAATAAAACGCGCGCAGGGCAAGCGGTCTATATGCCTTATGTTTTAATGGGCTACCCGAATTTCGAAGCCTCGCTCACAGCGGCAAAAACCCTTATTGATGCGGGGGCTGATGGCTTAGAATTAGGCCTTCCCTTTCGCGACCCCGTCGCCGATGGCCCTGTTATTCAAGATGCGGCGAATATCGCACTGGATAATGGCTTTAAAGCCAATGACGCGCTTAAATTCATCACCGCGCTGCGCGCTTATGCGCCTGACACCCCTTTTACGGTGATGAGCTATTACAATATTATTCTGGCTAAAGGCGCCGAAAAATTCATCGCAGAGCTTGGCCGTGCGGGCATAGACGGGCTATTAATCCCCGATCTCCCCCCTGAGCATGCACAAGAAGTCTTTCCAACCACACAAGCCCATAATATTGACCTTGTCTTTATTGTCGCACCAACGACCAATGATGCGCGCATTGAAAAAATCAAGGCCTATGCTGGCGGCTTTATTTATGTGGTCACAAAAATGGGCACAACCGGCACGCAAGAAAATTACGATCAAAATTTAGAACAGTTATTTACGCGGATAAAATCAGCGGTTGACCTGCCTGCCATAGCGGGCTTTGGTATTTCCACCGCTGAGCACGCGCAAAACATGGTCAATATCGGTGCAAATGGCGTTATTGTCGGTTCACAAATTATAAAACTCTGTTCCCCTGATAAAAACGGCACAGCGCCCTGCCCTACCCTACTCAGCGCGCACACAAAAAAAATTCAGGCTGGTTTATCCGCCTGAATTTAAAATTAACGATCGATGCATTTATCTGAAACTTACAAACTATCGTGGAGCTTCTGCATCTCGCCGATCTTATCTTTGATCATAACTTTCAAAGCGTTAACGACATATGGCTCTAAATCGAGGTCGGTTTGACCTGAATTTGAGATCACTTGATCGTAGAGTTTCTTGGTCTCGTTACAAACAGAGAGAACAATCGTATCATTGCTGATGCGATCATCAATCAAATCACGTATATAGCCACTAATATTCACCTCAAGAGCATGGAGCTGATTGAGCTGTTCGGTTCTGATCATAACGCTAATGCGCACTAAATCCTTAGACATTTTTATCTCCTAGCCTATGGCCATTTATCAAATTACAGCGTTAGTTTAACAAAAATAAGGCGTTAACCTAGTAAAAAGATTATTTAACCAAATAATTTCTGCCAAAATGTTTTTTCTTTTTCTTCTTTAAAGGCTCTGAATATAGAACGGTTCTGCTTTCTGAGCTCTAAAACCGTCTTTTTAAGGGTATCAAGCTCGCTTACCGTCTCTTCTTGCTTCTGCCCCTGCTTTTCACGCTCGCTGGTTTGATTGGTCAGCAATAAGGTAATATTGCGGCGCTCCTCTTGTTCTGTGCTCAGCATGCCACGTAAGTGTTCAATCTGCTCACTTAGCTGTTCGCGCTCTCTATTCCGCTCTTTTTCAAGATATTCTAAGCGCATCCGCAAAATTTCCGCATCCGCCGCTCTGTTTTTTGTCTGCTCAGCTGTGTTACCTGATGTTTCAAACAGTGCCGTTTGTTGTGTTTCTTCAACAGGCTTAGCCAGTGTGCCGTAAACACGCTCTAATTCAGCGACATGTATTAAACGTTTCTTCTTATCCGTCAGCCCATAACTTAACGTTCCTTTTTGCATATCTGCATATAAGGTCTTACGCGTAACGCCCGCAATTTGCGATGCTTCGGTTGGATTAACTTTCATGTGTTTCTCTCTGTATCTAACGGTCCCTTAAACTGTGCGGGATGTCTGTAATTGATATTCAAGATAACAGATGTGATTCGAAAAAGCCAGAATGCTAAACAACTCATAAACACTTTATTGGAAACACAAGAAACACAACTAAACAAATGCGCGCTCTGCAGGAGAGGGGCGCGAATACAGATACGAATCGCGACGGGAAACACTTAGAAACGATAAAAGAAACACAATGCGTTTACTTGGGTTACACTAAGTGTCGAAATATAAAACGCTCAACCACAACCCATTGTATCTATTGACAATAAAGTGTTTCTTTTGTTTTTCCTGCGTTACGTTTACAAGTGTTTACTTGAAACACCTTGTTACATTTGGTAACGTTTCTATGGGATCGCAACGATTCTTAGGCTCCGGCCTAGTTCTACGAGCACTTTCAACCCGAAGAAAACTTACGATTAAATAAGTTAAGGAGGCATATAACAGACCGATAAAAAAAATAGCCCTTGCTGTAAAGCAAAGACTATTTCTTGAAATTTATAATTTCGTCTGACAGCTCAATTATAGCCATTTCAAGACTAAACACAAGGTTTAACGACTTTTGTGAATGCTTTTTATTGCCCTCTGTTTAGAAAAAACCATGGAAAATATCAATCGTTTCGTAGATGGCTACGATCGGGGCATGAATAGCTCTGGTCGTAAACAGGCTTACTATGCCTTAACGCTTATAAAACGCCTTGGAAAACATGATGGTTTTTCAGCGCAAATGATCGCTTTATTAGACTATTATATGTCCTTCACGAAAGACTGTGATTGGGAAGAGGGGCAAACGCCTGTTGTTTTTCAATCGCTTTGCCGTACCGCGCAGGATTTTTGCTTATCAATACGCCAAATTCAACGCATTGAAAAAGCCTTGCAAGAAAAGAACGCATTAAGCTGGAAAGATAGCCCGAATAATAAACGCTATGGCACACGCAATAGGGCAGGGTGCCTTATTAGTGCTTATGGCGTTGATTTATCAGCCTTGATTGATCTGATACCTTATTTAGAGCACGCTTTAAATGAAAAGAAAGCCAAAGAGCACACTTGGCACTCTTTAAAAAGAACCGTTCACAGCCTACGCAAAAACATTCGAGATCTTTTAAAAAGCTGCGATGCACAGCCCCCAATCCTTGATGAAGCCGCTTTAAACGAAGCGATCAGACCGAATATGTGCTCCTCTAAGCTACAAACCATCATTAACGCTCTCACGCTTATGGTGGATAATTTACAAAACATGGCACAAAAAAATACGGCCAATGTTGACAAAAATGTCGTCCACAAAGAGGATACAAAAACTAGTATTATAAACAAAGCTTCTAATGAACTTCGACTCTTGGGGTTAGATAAGATTGCTTTTCAAGATGTGATAAACTTCATTAAGCGTCATAAAACAGATATTAAGATACATAATTGGACTGATCTGGTTAAGTTTTCAGAAAAGAACAAACATTTATTTGGTATATCTGATCATTCTTGGCAAAAATCATGTCAATCTATGACAAAAATAGGGGCTTCTTTAGCATTTCTATTGCTCAATGCTGGTCTTAGTCGAGAAATGAACACTATTTATAACCCTAATGCATATTATCTCGCTTTGATTAAACGTGCAGAGAAGGGCTGCTTGCATTTGGATAAATCTATTTTTTAATGCCCTTGATGTTTTACCGTTGCTGCTAATTTAGCCCGTTTAAAATGGACAATCAGAGTTAAATGTCAGTAAGCTCCCGCTATGCGGATGAATGAAAGATAATTTATGTGCATGCAAGTGCAGTCTTTTATAGGGATAAAAAGCCGCATCATGTGCATAGAGGCTATCGCCCACAATCGGGTGACCCAGTTCCAGCATATGGACGCGCAACTGATGAGAGCGCCCTGTACGCGGTTCAAGCAAGACACGGGTTATTTCTGCGCTTGGCGCTGATTTGTCTAAATCGGTATTTTTATGGGGGACGGGCAGGGTGGTCCAAGTGGTCTGGGCGGGTTTTCCCCCTTCAAAATCAACCTTTTGTTTGGGGCGGTTGGGCCAATCACAGATAAGCGGTAAATCAATTTCCCCCGAAAAAACGGATGGTGTGCCGTATATATCGGCGATATAGGCTTTTTCAACTTGGCGATCCATAAATAATTGACTAAGGGCGCGCTGGATATCTTTGCTGCGTGCATAGACCATAAGGCCAGATGTTTCCATGTCGAGGCGGTGTACCGTATAAATTTCACCATATTCGTGCATTAAACGGCTTTCAAGACAATCTTTCATCGCTTCTTCGCGCCCAGGGACGCTGAGCAATCCGGCTTGTTTATTGCTGATAATGAGGTGCTCATCTTGATATATAATATCAACAAGGGGCTGTTTAGATGGGGCGTATGTAATTTTTCTGATGCGCGCAGCATCAATTTTTTGCGTATCCATGCAAGCATATAACCTAAATTATAGGATGCAAGCAAGCCTGATGGGCTTAGATAATGAATGTTCCATCATCAACGAGAGTCTCAATGCTGTCCAATTGTGCGCCTCGAGTAATCTCCACAAGGCTGACCCAATCGCCAGCGCCTTGTTCCCGTATCTCTAACGTTGCACTTTTGCCCTTATCGGCATCAACTAAGCGCACAAAATCAGCAATGAGGGCATCAGATTCTGTATCGAATTGTAGTAGATCTGATATATCAATCATATCACCTTGTTTGGCGTTAAAATCAAAGACGCGATCAATGCTTTGGCCGTCTAAATCATTTTGCTCCCATGTGAAGCGGTCAGCGCCTTTACCACCATAAAGCCTGTCATCACCAGCGCCGCCATTAATTATATCGTCGCCGTGTCCCCCTTTAATGAGGTCATTTCCCTCGCCACCAAAGACATTGTCTTGCCCTGCGCGACCAATAAAACGATCATCGCCATTACCTAAATGAACGGTGCTGGTCTCATATTGTCCTAAAATACGCACAGAGTCAGCATCATCACCGCTATCTACGCTAAAGATTGTGTAACCTTGGTCGCCTTTTAAATATAGCGTATCTGCGCCGTCATTGGTCTCAATGGTGAAATTATTAGACCAGCCAGAACCATTAGACTTGGCGAAGACTGAGATTTTATCATCGCCATCACCTGTTTCAACATCACCACGTTTGGCATCACGAATAACGACAGTGGAGTCTTCTGATCCGCTCAATGTCACGCTCGTATGGACAAAGTTTTTTACTGTCACGCTTGCATGGTGGTTGGCGTCTATTTCTATGTTCTTAATGCTGTTCCATTCAGATTTTAATAGAGCATTTACATGGCCATTGGCTTTGACATTATAGACAAATACAGCGTCATCACTTACGGTGCTTACGTTAATATCCTCTGCCGTTAGTTTACGTCTCTCTGCGCTTAAATCTGATGAGATATTGTGGCTCTCTGAATTATTTGTTGTGCCAACATGGAATGTTGCATTGCTCAAACGTATACCAAGGTCAAAACTGTCTTCTGTTACGGGCTCTAATGGCTGGTCATCGTCGGTAGCTGCCGGTAGAGCGATTAATGAGGCGTTATCAGTCTTTACCTCGTTTGTGGCGTTTTGAGCGTATTGTGTTTGGTTTGCAACCAAAATAGAGCTCAGAGGTGATTGCGCGTTTGCGTGGCTCGGCAAGCGCGTTAAATAGTCAACGATGGTTTCCTCTAACGGGCCAAGGTCATCATAACCTGATTGAAAAACAGCTGTGGTGAAACCACCAATGCTTGGTGTTACTGTTGTTCGCGTCTCTGCCATAGGGGCGTCCACGGCCTCGCCACTTTGTGGCTCAATATTTTGTAAGCTTTGTATAAGATCAGCTGAAATCGTTATCTCATCTTCATCGCCCTGTCCACCTAAACTATAAAGAGAACTGTTTTGCGCATAGAGGATCTCTTCTACAGCGGTAAGCGCCTCTTCTAAAGTATAGTGTTTAGGGTCTGTTTCTGAATTGTATTTTGTCATGATCTATCCTTTTAAGTATATACAAATGCTTATATGCAAAATAAATGCCAGTTATGTATATACAGCAGGGAGGCCGATAACTTACTGTTTTGTCTGTATTTATTGTCCAATTGATGCGAGAATGTAATGAAAAACTAATACTAAAGCCTATAGGCGAGTTTTGCCTTACTCGGCAGTTCGTACCATAATGAGACGCGTAAAACGCCCCTATGGCTTATAATATGCGTGCGGAAAGCCTTGCCAACTATGATTTTTTTGATTATAGAATATTATATTAATTCATTAATTTAACTTATTCATAGGGGAAATATCAGCATGGACGTTGATAATATAACACAAACAATAATTGGCTATATAAGCGTGTACGGCCTTAAAGTTCTAGCGGCTATCGCCATATTCATAATTGGTAAATGGGTTGCTAAGAAACTCGTCGGCATAGTTAAAAATGCAATGCTTAAGTCAAATGTCGATGCGACACTCGTGGCTTTTGCTGGTAACATTATGTACGGCTTAGCTGTTGCTTTTGTTTCTATTGCGGCATTAAGCCAGCTTGGCGTTGAAACAACATCTCTTGCTGCTATTATCGCTGCGGCTGGTTTGGCTATTGGTTTGGCCTTACAAGGTTCTCTGGCCAATTTCGCAGCCGGTATTATGTTGATCATATTCCGTCCATTTAAAATGGGTGATTATGTTGAAGCGGGCGGTACAGCAGGTACGGTTGAAGAAATTTCAATTTTCACAACAATCTTTAAAACGCCAGATAACAAAGAAGTGATCGTTCCAAATAACATGATCACATCAGGCATCATTATAAACGTATCAGCCAAAGCTGAGCGCCGCATTGATTTGGTTGTTGGCGTAGGTTACGGCGATGATTTGTTGAAAGTCAAAAAAGTCCTGGCTGAGATCGTTGCCGCTGAGCCACGCGTTCTTAAAGACCACGATGTAACAATCGCTGTCTCTGAGCTTGCTGATAGCAGTGTTAATCTGGTTGTACGCCCTTGGGTGAAAACAGAAGATTATTGGGCTGTGCGCTTTGACCTTACAGAAGCTGTGAAAACAACATTTGATAAAGAAGGCATTTCTATCCCATTCCCACAACGTGACTTACACGTTATTAATGGCGAAATGGCGATTGCTAAAAAAGCAGCATAATAACGCCTAAAGTAAGATACATAAAAACCGCTAATCATTATGATTGGCGGTTTTTTATGCGCTTAAGCGTTGTTCTTTGAGGTGGCGGGCGCTATAGATACTCATGCTCTTCTAAATAGCGAATGACTTGGTCGGCAAGTTCGGCGGCGCTAAATTGGGTGGTGTCGAGTGATATTTCAGCATTCTCTGGCGCTTCATAGGGGCTGCCAATGCCCGTGAAGTTTGGAATCTCACCACTGCGCGCCTTTTTATACAGCCCCTTAACATCGCGTTTTTCGGCAACGCTTAACGGCGTATCAATATAGACTTCGATAAAGTTCTCAGCGCCAATTATATCTCGCGCCAAAAGTCGCTCAGCTCTGAATGGTGAAATAAATGACACAACCGTGATCATGCCCGCATCGAGCATTAATTTGGAGACTTCTGAAATACGGCGAATATTCTCCGCGCGGTCCGTATCCGAAAACCCCAGATCTTTATTAAGGCCATGGCGCACATTATCGCCATCAAGTGTGATGGTGTGTTTATGCTTGGCGTGTAATTTTTGTTCTAAAATATTGGCAATAGTTGATTTACCTGCGCCTGATAAGCCCGTCATCCAAATAGCGCACGGCTTTTGATGTTTGATTTCAGCGCGCGCGTCGCGCGTAATCACCATGTTTTCTTCAAAAACATTATGGGCGCGGCGCATGGAGTGGTTAATCATGCCCATAGCAACCGTTTCATTGCTGAGTGGATTAATGAGAATATAAGAGCCGAGGATTTTATTATCCTGATAAGGCATAAAGCTCAGCAGGCGGTCTAGATATAGGGTAGAGCAGCCAATTTCGTTCATTTCGAGCGTTTTACAAGGTAATTTCTCGTAATGATTAACGTCAATCTTATAATCAGGCTTACCTAAAGTGCATTTTGCTGAAAACGCAGCGGATTGGAAAATATATTGCCGCCCGGCAATCAAATGCTCTTGGTTCATCCAAATCAGCTCTGATTTAAAAATATCGGCTGTTTCACATTGTGAATGGGGTGAGGTGAGGACATCGCCGCGTGACAAGTCGATTTCATCATCAAGGGTCAAGGTGATGGATTCACCCGTAAAGGCTTCATCGCGCTCACCATCCGCCGTGACAATTGCTTTAATAGTGCTGGCTTTGTTCGAAGGGCTGGCCATGACGCGCTGGCCTTTTTTTACGCGGCCTGCGGCGACCGTGCCGGCAAAACCGCGAAAGTCAAGATTGGGTCTATTGACCCATTGAATAGGCATTGCGAATTCATTTGAGGGGCTTTTAGCGCTTGCTGTGACGTCAATATTCTCTAAATAGTCTAAAATGGAGTGGCCTTTATACCATGGCGCTTTTTCTGATTTTGTGACGACATTATCACCGTTAAGCGCCGAAAGCGGCACAAATTCGATGGTTTCAAAGCCGAGCTCTTGGGCGTTGTCGAGAAAGGCGGTGCGAATATTGTCAAAAATAGCTTGATCAAATTCAACCAAATCCATTTTATTAATAGCGACCACCACATGTTTGACGCCAATCATTGAAACAATAAAGCTGTGGCGCTTGGTTTGGACGAGCAAGCCCTTACGGGCGTCCACCATAATAATGGCAAGGTCAGCATTTGATGCGCCTGTGGCCATGTTACGTGTGTATTCTTCATGGCCAGGCGTATCAATCGCAATAAATTTACGCGTCCCTTTAGAAAAGTAACGATAAGCGACATCAATGGTAATGCCTTGTTCGCGCTCAGCGGAGAGGCCGTCAATTAAGAGCGCATAATCGATAGAATCGCCCGTTGTGCCAAATTTCTTGCTGTCTTCTTTTAGCGCTGCAATATGGTCATCAGGCACTTGACCCGCTTCAAAAAGCATGCGGCCAATCAGCGTGGACTTACCGTCATCAACCGACCCACAAGTAATAAAGCGCAAGAGGCTATGTTCTGTTGAAATACTCATTCTAGAAATAGCCCTCTCTTTTCTTTTGTTCCATTGAGGCATTGCTATCTTTATCTATGGCGCGGCCTTGTCGCTCAGAGACTTTCGCATGTTTCATTTCATCAATAATCGCAGGTAGAGTATCGGCCTCGGAGAGCACCGCGCCGGTTAGCGGATAACAGCCAAGGGTGCGAAAACGCACAGAGCGCATTTGCGGCTCTTCGCCTTTGAGCAGCGGAATACGTTCATCATCGACCATAACAATCATGCCATCACGCTCAATAACAGGGCGTTTTTTTGCAAGGTAAAGCGGCACAATATCAATATTCTCAGCGGCGATATAATCCCAAATATCTTGCTCCGTCCAATTAGAGAGGGGGAAAACGCGAATACTTTCGCCTTTGTTCTTGCGCGTGTTGTACAGATTCCATGGCTCAGGGCGCTGATTTTTAGGGTCCCAATGATGGTTTTTATCACGGAAGGAGAATATGCGCTCTTTGGCGCGTGATTTTTCTTCATCGCGCCGCGCGCCACCAAAGGCTGCGTCAAAACCATGTGTATCAAGCGCTTGGCGTAGCGCCGCGGTTTTCATGATATCGGTGTAATTTGAGGCGTGATCAAATGGATTGATATTCTTCGCCACTCCGTCTGGGTTTGTATGGACAAGAAGATCAAGACCGTGATCTTTGACCACCTTGTCGCGAAAAGCGATCATTTCTTGGAATTTCCATGTGGTGTCGACATGCAAAAGCGGGAAAGGCAATTTTGCTGGATAAAAGGCTTTAAGCGCCACATGCAGTAAAACCGAGCTATCTTTGCCAATCGAATAGAGCATTACAGGGTTATCACATTGCGCCACGGTTTCGCGCATAATGTGAATGGCTTCGTCTTCAAGTGTTTTTAAATAGGATATATTCATCATGACCAGATAATAAGACAGTGTAATAGAGTGTTATTTATATCTGATTAGCGGATTCCCCACAATAGCCACGGCGGCCTTTGCGCATATTATAGGCGGATAAATCACGCCTGAAGGTGCGGGGTTAAAAGATTTATTGGCGTGGAAATAAAGAACTGTAAAACATATCTTGTCTTTGTAGACTGTTTCGTGTTATGTAATATCAAAATATAAGCGAATTGGAATATACAGCTATGCAAAATACAACGCCACAAGGTGAAATAGAGACCCCATCTAAGTTACGGGTCGCTTGGGATGCAGCAAAGGACTATCCGGTTATAGTACACCGTGATTGGTCTGCGAAGCGTACACGTAGCCGCAGCGCGACGGAGAGACGGCGCAGTTTAACGCTTAAGCACCATCCTTTATATTGGGATGCAAAATCGCGCGGTGATTATATTGCCGCACAAGAAATTGTTGATGATTTAATTTGTGATGAAGCGTTATTGCGCTTATCGGCGATTATTGGCGAAAATAGAACGCCGTTGATTGTGGCGCCGTCTTTAACCAAAGAAGATCCAACCAATGTTATACCTGTAAGCTTCGCGCATAGCTTGGCCTTTGAATTTGATTTTCAGGTTTGCCGCGATATTTACCAGCATGATAAAGCGCATAGAACAGGCCGCAGCGGTTTTTATCGCTTGGCAATGAGCCCTGAATTTTACGGTCATGTGATCGAAGGGCAGGACTATGTCATTGTTGATGACGTCGCAACGCTTGGCGGAACATTGGCTGGATTGCGCAGCTTCATTGAAGATAATGGCGGAAATGTTATTGCCATGAGCGTTTTAGCGGATTCAAATATGAAAGCGCGTACAGGGCAGGGCGGTTTAGAAAAAGACTTTAATTTGAATGCCTCAGTTGACGCAATTAAGAATTTGGAGCGCAAACACGGCAAGAGGCTGGATGCCTTTTTTAGGCGCAATAATGGCTTTGGCTTAGAAAGTCTAACGGCGCGCGAAGTCGATTTTTTGGCCTTTTTTGGCCGTGAAAATGGTATAGAGCGCTCAATTCTAGAAGAAAAGCAGGCTGCGTATATTGCCGATAATGCGCGCAAGCAGCCTTAATTTAAAGCTTTAAGCTTAAGCCTTAAATCACATGGCTTCTTTGCTCATCAATACCCATAGCCAGAATATAAGGGTCGGCTTTTTGGCGGGCGGAGAATTCAGCCTTGCTGCCGATATCTTGCCAATTAATCTCAATAAGGGACTGCGCGACGGCGCCGCCCAGTGTTGTGCCGGGGCCTAGAATGATTAGGCAATCCGGCGCAAATTCTTTGACACTGACTTGAACCGCGCTTGTGAAGTCATAATGTTCATAGACTTGATGTCCTAATGTATAATCAAATATGTCTTGCGCAGGGCAGGCGTGGGGGCGCCAAATATGGCCGCGTCCATCAATCAAGCTCGTTTGTGGGTTTTGGAACATAGTGGCATTAAATATGTTTTGTGCCTGCTCAGCAATCGGTTTTTGCAGCGGTGTGTGAAAGGCGGCGTGATTGGGTAAAATAAGCGGGAAACGATCATCTAAAGGCGGTAATTTTTCCTTTAACGCGCTCAAAGCGTTTTGATTGCCGCCATAAACCAACATGCCACCAAGCATAATAGAGATATAAAGCTGAGCGCCTTGCTGCGCGTTTATCTCATCAATCAGGCCGATAAGTTCGGCTTTTTGATCGTGCTTTACCTGCCAGTTTTCATCAATAAAGGGGTAAATGAGCTGCCCACCAATCAGCGAGTCTTGCATTAAGCCGCCCATTGTATTGATTAGGGTCAGGGCGCTTGTAAAACTCAGCGCGCCTGCACAGGCCAGTGCAATATACCAGCCCATTGAATTGCCCGTTACGCCGACAATGTCATATTTACCACGGTTGATTGATAAAAAATCAGCATAGGCACAGCCATAAATAAGCGGTGAAGCATTATCACCGCGCGTATGTTCTTTAAGTGAATAAGCGGGGCGGTTATCAAGCTCGCTAATTGTGGTTTGTCCTAAGGCGGCGCGGAAGCTATCAATCTCGCCAATCAGCTCATTTTTGTCGCTATGGTGGCGGCCGAGATAACCAAGTTCTGGTTTATTATAAGTGCCGCGACCTGGCGCGATGACAAGCGCTCTTTTTTTCATGATGTTTGCCCTGATTGTGTTGTGCTGGTATCGGTCGATGTTAGCTCAAGCGCGGCTTGCGTAATGCTGTCAGCGCTTGGCAGTGTTGATGCATAAGCGCGCCCTAAGGGAATAAAGCAATCCGTTGCGGTTATACGTTTCATGATCGGGGCAGGGCTGATGGCCTCATAAAGCTTGGTCATGATCTCTTCGCTTAGTGAGGCGGTCTCGCGGCATTCATCGACAATCAAAATGGACTGACAGTCCTGCGCAGCTTTGGCGGCGGCCTGTATATTTAAAGGGCTCAACCAACGCAGATCAATGACCCGCAGTTTAACGCCATGCTGCTCTTCGAGTGTTTTGGCGGCTTTGCGCGATAAATAATAACCATTACCATAGCTGATAATGCATAAATCGGTACCTGTGCCGTGCTGATGTATTTCACCAAGGCCTATTGTGTCTTTTGAATCAGGCTCGGGATAATCAAACGTCCAGCCATTATCTTTTTCGTTGTGCAGGTCGCGCGCCATATAAAGGGCGATGGGTTCTAAAAACGCAATGATGCGCTGTTCTTCATTGGCAAGGCGCACCGCTTCGCGCATCATCAGCACGGCGTCTCGTCCATTAGACGGGCAGGCGATAATCAAGCCCGGTATATCGCGCAGGACAGCAATGGCATTATCATTATGGAAGTGACCGCCAAAGCCGCGCTGATAAGGCAAGCTGGCAATGCGGATAATCATCGGATTTGTATATTGGCCTTTAGAAAAATAGCTTAATGTGGCCGCTTCACCGCGCAATTGGTCTTCGGCATTATGCAGATAAGCGAGGAACTGGATTTCCACAATCGGTAAAAAATTATTTTGGGCAAGCCCAATACCAAGGCCGAGTATGCTTTGTTCATCAAGCAGCGTATTAATAACGCGATTACCACCAAAGTTTTTATGCAGTTTTGCAGTGACATTATAAACGCCGCCTTTGGGGCCAATATCTTCACCGGCTAGAATAATATGATCTTGCTCAAGCATTAAGTCATGCAGCGCCCAGTTAATCAGCCGCGCCATATGTTGAGGCTGTGCCATGGTTTTAAAGTCGCTGCCAAAACTGCTCTCGCGCTTTTGAGCGCTCGGGGCGCTTATTGTGTTTTGTTTGCTCAAGGCTTTGTGCGGAGGAATAATACTGGCCGCGACTTCGGCGGCTGTTGTTAATTTAGGTTGCTTAATTGCCTGTTTAGCGGACGCTCCGACGCGAAATCCAATTTCTCCATAAATATCAAGCGCTTGACCGGCGGAGAGGATGTTGTTTTTCACCAGTAAGTTGGCGCTGTGTAATAACGGATCATCCGCCTCGCGCGCTTCAATATCAGCTTGGCTCATATAGGCTTGCTGCGCATCGGCGCCAGCATGACCATAAAGACGCACGCAGGTAAAATGCAAAAAAGCAGGCTTTTGTTCACGGCGTACATAATTTTGCGCTTCGTGCGTGATCTTAAAGCTGTCGAGTAAATTGAGGCCATTGCAGGTGAAATATTTAATATGCGGGTTGTTTTGATAATTGCTTTTGACCCATTCATGCGGCGTTGGGGTGGAAATGCCTATGCCGTTATCTTCGCAGATAAATAAAATCGGCATAGCGGCGCCGCGATACCCCGCCCAAGCCGCAGAATTAATAGCCCCTTGCGCGGTGGAATGGTTCAAGGAGGCATCGCCAAAACTACATACCGCAATGGCCTTACGATCAAAATTAGCTTTGTGTGCAATTTTACGGCTAAGTCCGATGCTAAATGCCGTTCCTACGGCCTTAGGAAGATGCGAGGCTATGGTGCTGGTCTGCGGCGGTATATTGAGGGCGAGACTGCCTAGAACCTTGTGACGCCCCCCTGAGATCGGATCCTTGGCTGAAGCGCAAAAACTTTGCAGCATATCCCAAAGCGGTGTTTGGCCTGAAAGCTGTTTAGAGCGTTGAATGAAAAATGCCGCGTCACGATAATGCAAGAAAGCGGGGTCGTTAAGTGATAGGGCTTCGGCGACGCCTGCGAGGCCTTCATGGCCTGAGCTACCAATGGTATAAAAGCCTTCGCCCGTGGCTTGCAATTTGCGGGCATAAATATCCAATTGGCGGCTTAAGACTTGTGATTCGAATAATTCGACAAGCTTTTCTGCGCTTAAGCCAGAATGCGCGATATTAACCAAGCCGGATGTTTCGGGCATGGTGTTGTTTTTTAACCGATTAATAAAGTTCTCATGAACAATTTGTGTGCGATCTTTCATGTGTAAACTTTATCATTAAGCGGCTGTGTTGTATAGTTGCTATCAAACAAGTCGAAACAGGCGAAAACAGGAAGAGAATCATCATGTCGAATTTTGCGTTTAATTGGGAAGATCCGTTATTATTAGAAGGGCAGCTAAGTGAAGAAGAGCGCGCTGTTCGTGACATGGCAAAAAGCTTTGCGCAGGATAAATTACAGCCGCGCGTTATTGAAGCCTATCGCAAAGATGAATTTGACCCAAATGTGATGCGTGAAATGGGCGAATTTGGCCTGCTAGGCTCTACGCTTCCAAGCGAATATGGCTGCGCCGGAGCAAGTTATGTGACTTACGGCTTAATTGCGCGAGAGATAGAACGCGTCGATTCTGGTTATCGCTCAGCAATGTCGGTGCAGTCCTCGCTTGTGATGTTCCCGATTTATCATTGGGGCAGTGAAGAACAGCGCCAGAAATATCTGCCTAAACTCGCAAGTGGTGAATGGATTGGCTGTTTTGGCTTGACGGAACCTGATGCGGGCTCTGACCCTGCGGGCATGAAAACCCGCGCGGTAAAAACCAAAACCGGTTATAAGCTCAGCGGTAGCAAAACATGGATTAGTAATTCGCCAATCGCGGATGTTTTTGTCGTTTGGGCAAAATCTGAAGCGCATGATGGCAAAATTAAAGGCTTCGTGCTTGAAAAAGGCATGAAGGGGCTCTCGGCGCCTAAGATTGGCGGAAAATTATCACTGCGCGCGTCGATTACGGGCGAGATTGTGATGGATGAAGTTGAAGTTGGTGAGGAGCATTTATTACCCAATGCTTCAGGCCTTAAAGGGCCGTTTGAATGTTTAAACCGCGCGCGTTATGGCATTTCATGGGGCGTTATGGGCGCGGCTGAATTTTGTATGCACGCCGCCCGTCAATATGGCTTAGACCGCAAACAATTTGGCAAGCCTTTGGCGCAAACTCAGTTGATGCAGAAAAAACTGGCTGACATGCAGACTGAAATTGCGCTTGGCCTGCAAGGATCACTGCAAGTTGGTCGATTAATGGATAGAGGCGAATATGCACCTGAAATGATCTCTCTCGTTAAACGCAATAACTGTGGTAAAGCCCTTGATATAGCGCGTCAATCACGTGATATGCATGGCGGTAACGGTATTTCAGATGAATTCCAAGTGATGCGTCATATGTGTAACCTTGAATCGGTAAACACTTATGAAGGGACGCATGATGTCCATGCGCTTATTCTTGGGCGTGGGATAACGGGGCTGCAGGCGTTCTTTTAATGAATAGGCATAGCCCGTAATAAACAGCAAATGATAAAACCACAGGTATGAACCCTATATGGATAGAGGCTATTTGATAGCCTGTATAGTGTTTCAAAACTGTCGCCGCTAGCAGGCTTAATAAACCGATTGAGATAGAACAATAAGCCGCCAAGAGCGAGCGCTTACCCCATGTGAAGGATAGGAAAGTCGGGATCATGAGCGCGGAAATTGCGCCCGAATACACGGCTAAATCAGTCATATATTTAGGGGGATTTAGGCCGATAATAAATGAAAAGACCAGAACACCAAACATTATGGCTTTAGAGAGCATCACTTGACGCGTCGGAGAGAGGTCAAAAAAGGGTCTGATCATATCCCGCGTGGAGATTTGCCCGATTGAGATCAGCAAGCTGTCCGCCGTGGACATTGCCGCGCCCAAGGCGCCCATCAGCATGATTACGGATAAAATTAGCCCAATCATGCCAAGACGGCTTAAATCGCTAAATACTTCGCCCATCATTAAATTAGGTTTTAAATCGCCGCCATAGGCATTAAAGGCAAAAATGCCGAAAAACAACGCAAATATGACGGTTATAAGACGCCCGATAATCGTACCGACCACCATTGTGTTGATGTGCTGCTCCTTTTTGGCCATTAAAGCGCGGGTCAGTAAATGTGGCTGAATAAATACGCCGACAGTGACCAGCCCTGTGGTGAGTGTCATCAACCACTGAAAATGACCTTTAGCGCCAGGGGCATGTAAATGCATAGGTGAGGTGGCGCCGATGTCAGCAAACATCGCGGCGGGGTGTAGATCATAATGATTACACAGGAATAGAGCACTAAGCATCAAGCCTAAGGCCATAGCGATAATTTGGATGAAATCGGTATATGCCACAGCGCGCATACCGCCGAGGAATAAATACAGCAAGACAATAACCATCATTGAGCCAACGCCGCTAACGTAATCAATGCGGCCGCCTGAATAAGCATCAATAAAGGCGCCAATGCCGACAAGCTGTAAGGCGATATAAGGTAAAAGCGCAAGCGTAAAGACAAGCGCCATTAACAGCCCGAGTTTTTCAGACTTATAAGCATGGCTGATGGCTTCAAGCGGTGAGAATATCCGTATATTTTGTAAGCTTCGGTGTAAACGTTTCCCGATAATAACTAAGAGAGTTAAACCAAGGACGTCGGCAATCGCCAAAAAATACAAACCGCTAACGCCATGGGCGTAGACGAGCCCCGGCATGCCGAGAATTGAAAATGTGCTAAAGACGCTGGCAACATAGGTGCAAGTCAGAACGAGGGGCCCAAGGTTGCTGCTGGCCAAGAAAAACTCGTTAATGCTCGGCAGCAAGGTTTTTGTGGCTTTGTAGCGCGCATAGAGAACACAGCTGAGAATAAATATAAAATACAGAAATGTTAGGCCGAAAACCAAAGGGAGATTCATAAAATTATCCTATTAATAATACGCCCTGCGCATCTTTAAGGTCCAATCAAGACCATAAGAATATAACAAATTTGAAACTGTAATTATATTCTTAATTATAAGGGCTGTTATATAGGGGAAGAATATGTCAGTAATTCCTAGGTTTATTTTGACATAAGGGGCGCTGCATGCTAAAAAAAGTCATAAAAATAATAAAATACAGGGAATGACTATGGGACAGAAATCCGATCTATTTAACACTTTAGAAGATATTCAAAAGCGCGCGAAGAAAAAAGGCGCGGATCAAGTGCGCATCGTTGCTTCGCAATCAAAACGTTTAAGCGCGGGCGTGGCTAATGGTGACGTTGAGACGATTGAGAGCAAAGAAAATAGCGCTCTTAATATTGAAATTTATATCGGCCAAAAGAAAAGTGCCGTTTCAATTGGTTTAGGTAAAGCTGATTTGGTTGAAACTGCGCTTGATGAAGCCATTTTTAATGCGAAATTACAGCCTGATGACCCTTATACAGGCTTGGTTGACGCAAGTGAGCTTTCTGATGAATATGCGACGTTAGATATTTTTGACGCAAAAGTGCCTACCGTTGAAGAATTAATCGAAAATGCGAAAGAAGCAGGCGATACAGCCTTTGCAGCCAATAAATTAATTGTGCGCGCGACCAGCACGGCGGCGTGGAGCGCGGGATCAACGGCTATCTTATCGAGCAATGGCTTTAGCGGATATCAAGAAAGAACACGTAATAGCTTAATGGCGATGACCGTTGCTGAACAAAATGGTCAAAAAAACCAAGGCGGCGAAGGTGATGCTCAAATCTATATGGGCGATTTAGATAGCGCAGAGGCCATAGGCCTTGAAGCGGCGAATAGTGCCATAGAAGGTTTAAATCCCCGCACGGTTAAACCGCAAAGGGCAGAGGTTATTCTTGACCCCGGCGTAGCAGCTGAACTGGTTTCGACCTTCATTAATGCTATTAATAGTACAAATGTAGTGAAAGAAAAAACATTCTTATGTACGAGACTGAATCAAGAAGTATTTGCACCAGCCATAACGATTATTGATGATCCTTTGATTGAGCGTAGCTTAGGTTCACGCGCTTATGATATAGATGGCATTGCTGCTAAAGAGCTTGTTCTTGTTGAAAATGGTGTGCTGAAAACGTGGTTGTTTGATGCTTATGATGCGCGCGAATTTAACGACAAAAAAGGCACGTCTTATAAATCAACAGGCCATGGCGGTGTTGGTTTGGAATTTTATGTTGCCGCTGGTAAAACATCACCAGAGCAAATGATTTCTGAAGTCAAAGACGGTTTTTACATTACAAGCCTGATGAATTTACAGGTTAATGGTTTTGACGGTAGTTTCAGTTCTCCAGCCAGTGGTTTCTGGATTGAAAATGGTAAAATCGCCCATGCGGTTGACGGCGCATCGATTGGCGGAAATATTATGGATGTCTATAAAGCAATGGAACCAGCCAGCGATCTTGATAGAATACATCATCAGCCTGTACCAACTATGCGTGTTGGTGCCATGAAAATAGGCTGATTTAGGTCTCGATATAATTAGATACGTAAAAAAGCGCCAGATTTATTCCGGCGCTTTTTTGTTGCTGTGTATTTTAAATAGCGCTCAGCCCATAGGGTAGAATTTTAGCGTAGAATATAATAAAGCCGCATGAGCTATTGTGCTCTATGCGGCTTTATCTTTAGATCATATTAGTGCGGTTTTATTCTAAACCACTAATTTTGAGGCCGTGCATCAAGGTTGTGCCTTGACCTATGCCAACTGGTACAGATTGTCCAGCTTTGCCACAAACACCAATACCGTTATCGAGGCAGCTATCATTGCCCGTCATTTTGACGTTTTGCATGGCTTCTGGGCCATTGCCTTGAACCGTTACATCTTTAATTGGGCTGTCATATTGGACTTGGCCATTTTCGATAGGGTAAGCTTCTGTAACCACGAAATTAAATTTGCCTGTAGTGGTGTTAACGCTGCCGCCAGACATGCCGGCAATGTAAACGCCTTTTTTAACCGCGCCGACCACTTCATCAGGGGTATAAGCACCTGATTGCATGAACGTATTGGTCATTCTTGGCATTGGTCTGTGATTATAACTTTCGCGGCGGCCATTACCTGTAATGGCCTCGCCCATTAATTTGGCGTTTTTTTGGTCCTGCATATGGCCGACCAAAATGCCGTTCTCGATGAGAACTTTCTTACCTGTTTTGAAGCCTTCATCGTCAAAATTCAGCGAGCCTCGGCGATCTTGTAAATTACCTTGGTCGATGATTGTGACATCTTTGGCGGCAACCTGCTGACCGAGTTTACCAGCATAAACAGACGAGCCCTTACGGATGGCGTCGCCTTCAAGGCCGTGACCGACGGCTTCATGAATCATAACAGCAGGCCAACCTGGCGCCATAACGATAGGGAGGCTAGAAGGCTTGCTTGGTTTAGCTTCAAGCGCAACAAGCGTTTGTCGATAGGCTTCATCAGCTGCATTACGTAGCGTGTCTGTTTGTAATAGTTGAGCGTAATCATAGCGACCGCCAAAACTGTGGCTACGCTGTTCAAGTTTGCCATTTTTACCAACCAATACGCTAATATTAAAGCGCGTCATTGGCCTGATGTCGGCAACACGGTGCCCGTCAGCGCGAATAATTTGTACGCTTTGATGGCTGGCACTCATGGAGACTTGTACGTCAAGGATATCTGGATCTTTGGCGCGCATATAGGCATCAATATCTTGCAAGATAACAATTTTTTCTTGCTTGCTCATTGAGTCTAATGGGTTGTCAGCCATGTATAATGGCTTGATAATGCGGGATTTAGGCAGAATAATGTCAACATTTTGGCCGTGTGTATGGATGGCTTTTACGGCTTTTGCGGCATTTTCAAAAGAGGCGAGAGAGATTGTGTCGCTGCTGGCAAAACCTTCTTTTTCTCCAGAGATGAAACGCAGACCAAAACCTTCGTCATAGCTTGGCTGTGAAGGTCTCAATTTACCTTCACTAAAGCCGAAACCTTCTGAAAAACTCTGTTCTAAAAACAGCTCTCCACCGTCGGAGCCATAAAGCGATTTCGTGACTAAGTCTTTGACTTTGCTTTGGTTCAAGCCGTTGGCGTGAAAAAATATCTTATCCGTGTCGGTAAGTGCACTCATTATATATTCCCTGTCGTATTTTTTATTTTTTTAATTACGATCAATTTAGCATAATGTAATAAATAAGCAAGGAAATATGTGGTTTTCTGTCGGTATTGGGTATAAGAAAGCCTCTAAGGCGCGCGCCTTAGAGGCCCCATGTGTTTTAGCTTTATTTGCACTTTAGAGGCGTTGTTGTAGTTGTTCTAAATGCTCTAAAACGCGTTCATATTCCTCTGTGATTTGTTTGAGCTTTTCTTGTCGCGCCGCTTTGTCCGAAACAAGTAAGTCTTCGGCGGCTTGAAGAATCTCTACGAACTTGGTTGCGCCAATAATCAGGACGCAGCCTTTAAAGCTGTGAACCGTTTCAACCCATAGCTGGCTTTCCCCGCCTTTGCAATTAGCGGCGAGGGTGAGAAGGTAATCATCGCTTTGAGTTTTAAATAGATTAATGAAATGTTTTATCTGCGTTTTGTTGTTCATAAATTGTTTAATCAAGGTGAGGTCTATCGGTGAAGCTTCCGGTGAATCTTCCGGGGAGGCATCTTCAGTGCAGTGGTTAATTTCAGGGTTATGATCTCCAAAATCAATCCATGTGGTAAGGACTTTTCGTAAATGCGTTACATCGAGGGGCTTGGCTATATAAGCATCCATGCCTGCTTCAAAGCACTTCTCATCGGCACCTTTCATCGCATCGGCTGTCATTGCAATAATCGGGATTCTTTTCGCTTTCGATGCGTCTTCTAATTGGCGTATTTTTATTGTGGCATCATAACCGTTTTTCTTGGGCATATGACAATCCATCAAAATCAGATCATATTCTTCTTTTTCAAAGGCAGCCAAAGCGCGCTCGCCATTGGGCGCAATGGTAAAGTCATGTATCCCTAAATGTTGGAGTAGGCGGCCAATATATTGCTGATTAAGTTCAACATCCTCGGCGACTAATATGCGCCCTTGTGAGGCTGTAAAGCGTGTTTTATGCATGTCTTGTGGTGTGGAAAGACTGAAATAGTCGTTCCTTTTCATGTCCTCAACATGGGTCGCGCTTGATATCGTAAAGGGCACTTTTATCCAAAATAGAGAGCCCAAGCCTAATGTGCTGCGCACGCCGATTTCACCGCCCATCATCTGTACAAGGTCTTGTGTTATAGTTAGACCAAGGCCTGTACCGCCAAAACGCCTTGTGATTGTGTCATCCGCCTGTCTGAACTTTTCGAATATGCTTGTGACTTTATCGGGCGCAATTCCGATGCCATTATCTTTCACTTCGACAATTAGTTCAATTTGTTCATCATCAATTTGAGTGAAATCGATGTTTATATTTATGAAACCTTGTTTTTGTGTTGCTGTGGAGCCTCTATTTTTATCGAGCCTGTCATGTGGGTCTTGTATGTATTTAATTGCATTGCCGACAAGATTCGTCAGAACTTGATGGAGGCGCAGGCTGTCGCCTTTAATAATAGGTAGGGGTTTATCAGGAAGGGACGCTGTAAGGCTAATGCCGTTCTTGCTGGCAATCGGCGAGAGTGATTCCAGAAGATCGGCGATCAACTTTTTAAAATCAAGATCCTTTTGCTCCAAAGTAAATAAACCTGATTCGATCTTAGATATATCGAGGATGTCATTTACAATATCAAGTAAGTTTTGTGATGATTTATAAATGACGTTAGACATCTCTAGGATGTCTGGACTAATGTCGGTCTCAACCTCGATGAGCTGGGTCATCCCCATAATGCTGTTCAAGGGTGTGCGTAATTCATGGGACATATTGGCCAGGAAAAGGCTTTTCATTCTATTGGCCGATTCGGCCACTTCGCGCCCTTGGATAATAATATTCTCGCGCTCTTCCATTTTTTTGACCATCATATTGAAGGCGTCAATCATGCTGCCGAGCTCATCATTCGAGGTTTTCTCAGCTTGGATACTAAAGTCTTCCTTTTCAATAAAATCACGCGCAGCTTTCTCAAGGCCGATTACGGGCAGAGAAATGATGCGCTGTACTTTATTGGCGACTATATACACAAAGATCATGACCGTGCATAAGATTATAAGGTTCATAATAATGTCGAGAAGCAAGCTTTTATGGGCTTGATCTAAGCTGTAGCTCAGCGTTATGTATCCGATATGGTTATTACTTGATTTTGCAATGGGGGCCACAACCCGTATAACGCTTCTTGTGCTGGTTGAGAGGCCCTTTTTAAGGAATACGGGGCATTCACTCTGTGCAGAAGAATCGGTCGTGGATCTTCGGTAACTGGCAAATAATCGTGAGCCAATATCATACGCACAAGCCCTATCCACAGAGTTTTCAAAAGCGAGTGAGGCAAGATTTTCACTTGCAGCTTGCTGGTCTAGGAAGTCTAATGGAGAAATGAGGTTTTGTGCAGTAAAGCTGGCTAGCACGCGGGCGCGCTGATTAATTTCTGTTTTTGTTATGACATAGCTAGCTATATGTCCAATAATCATGGCTGTTAGCAAGGTTATAAAAGTCGTCCCGACGGTGATCAGTAATAACTTAGAGTGAATAGAGAGTTTATTTATGTATGTCATGCGTGTAGAGTCTCTATAATAGTTAGAATAATGTATAATATCGTATTATGATGGTGCGGTACATATAAACTCGTAATAATTTATTTAGATGGTTTTAATTACAACAGATAGAGACTAGACGTTGAAGATTCGTATCCGACATATTACTCGTATTATTGTTAGTGTTAGTGCTCTTTTATGCATAAACACAAGCGTGAGCTATGCTGGTGATCAACTGACTAAGGTCAAAGCCGTTTTCCTATTTAAGTTTTTTGACTATGTGTCCTGGCATGAGGCTGTCCCGAAATCGCAAACACTTTGTACATTAGGGCCTCACCCTTTTGGGTCTATGTTGGATGATATTTCTGAAATGCGCAAAAAAGATCAGCTACATGTGGTTGCCATACAGGATATTAAAGAGGCTGCAGCATGTCAAATTCTATACATTAGTAAGGCGAGCGATGAATATGGTTTAGGTGATTTGGCCTTAGATTCAACGCTGGTGGTCGGGGACGATCTTGGCTTTGTTAAAAATGGCGGCGTCATTATAATGGCTGAAAAAGCTGGGAAGATTAATTTGACAATTGATTTGAACCAAGCTGAGAAAAACAAGCTTAAAATTAGTTCCCGCTTATTAGGTATTGCCGATGTTCTCCGTTAGTCTTTCTATCCGCTTCTCTGGCTGACAATTCTAAAAGCTCACGCTCTTAAAACTCAACTAAAACTCAACGCTAAACCGCCCATAAACGGCGCGGCCACTATCAATTGGAATTGAGTTTATTTGCTTCCGATTAAGTTCAGGGAAATCAATATCTTCATTGAGTAAGTTTTCGCCATAAAAGCTGAGCTTCATCTGGGGCATATTGGGCGCAAAGTCCAAAAATTCATTTAAGTGCACTTCGGCATTAAGCGAGACGAGGTGATAACTTTTCGGTTGGTTGTTCACTTCAGCCACAGAAGGGTTGGTTGCGCGTATATCTTCTGGATCACCATACCAACTATCAAATACACCAAAGCTCCATTGTGGGGTTTTGTAGGAGATTCCTAGTTTAGCCATGACGTTGGGGGAGAAGGTAGGGTTATCTATCCCCGTATCGCTTTCGCCTTTTTGGAATGAAGCGGAGCCGCTAATTTGTAAGCCTGTATCAAAATTGAGTTTACCTTCAACTTCAACGCCTTTAAATGTTTGTTCGCCTGTATTGGTGATTAAAAAACCAGTGGCAGACGGATTATCAATGCGAGCAATTATATCCTCAATGCGGCTATGATAAGCTGAAATAGCAGCATATAGGCTGTCGTCTGAGTAGAATATCTGCGATTCCAGCGTTGATATTCTTTCAGGCTGTGTGTTTGTGTCGCCCGCAATAAGGTTTGGTATGGACAGCTCAGATTCTAGTGCGCTCGCTGCTCTGAAGGCTTCACCATAAAGGATTTTTGCACCAATATGTGGCGAAAAATTATAAAGTGCGGCGAAGCGCGGCGATAAATCAGATTTGAATTCTTCGGCATCGTTTAGCTGCATTCCGCCAACAAGCTTTAATTTGTCGGTGGCCTGCCAGTCAAACTGAGCGTAAGCATTATAGAGGTGCTGTTGATAGGATATATCGGCGACCGTGCCATCTTTATGCTCTAGTGACATGCCCGTCAGTAGGTTTAGCTTATCGGTGATTTTGCTTTGTACGGAGACTTCAGCGATAAGCAAGTCATCGCTGTTCTTTTCTGGCGCGTCAGTTGTATAGCCGTCACGCAGTCGATTATAAGTTAAATGCGTATCCAGTTTAATGCGTGACGAGAGTTCTTGTGAGTAGCTAATATCAGCGGTCGTTTTTTTTGCGTCAATTTTAGATTCAGGCAAACGCGCATAGACACCGATAGAGCCTTGATCTGCCCGGCCTTTAAATATAAAGCCATGTAAGTTTTTATAATGGCCTTTAATCAAATAACCATAGCCGTTATTACCGTTTTCATAGCTGCCGGTTACGCCCGCCTCATCAGTAATTGTGAAGCGATCCCCATGCGTGTCGGTACTTTTAATGCTGCCCAATAAAGACCAGTCTTCGCCTGCATAGGCGGTGGCGCCTTCCCATTCATTATAGCCAAAGCTGCCTTGTGTGGTAGATAAGGTTGTTTTTTGTTCACCAGCATCACGCGTCACAATGTTAATAATGCCCGCAAAGGCATTTGAGCCATAAAGAACAGAGCCTGGCCCGCGAATAACTTCAATTTGCTCAATAATGCTTACGGGGAATTCTAAAAGTAGGGGAAAGTTAAGTGCCCCTGCATAGCCATCGCGCACAGGGCGGCCATCAATAAGCATGAGCACGCGGCTTGTATAGTGTTGATTTGTTGAGGCGCGCATTGTGAAGACGTTATTAGGGGCGCCAGTGCTGCCCAAAACTTGCAAACTAGGCACGCGGCTAAACACATCGAGTAAATTTATGCCACCATAGCGAGCGATTTCATCAGCAGAAACAACACTGACGATACTCGGCGCATCAGATACATTTTCATTTTTTTTGGAGGCTGAATAGATCTGAACTTGTGAGAGGCTCTCAATGTCTAAATCAAGGAGGTCATTGATAGATAGCTCCGCTGCTTGCGCGCTTGATGCGGCAAATATGCAGGTCGTTGTTAAGAGCAAAGCTAACTTCATTTAAATAATCACTTCCTTAAGTAAAAAAGGTATTTTAACGATTTTTCTTATGAATCACTAATCTTTTATTAAGTTTCTCCCGTGCTTGTAATGAAACGGCATATTGAACACATACATAAGTGCAGTGAATAAGGGAACCTCTGAGCTTAAGATATGGGAGGAGTGAGGGGACTATATTGCGAATCGGCTATGATTTGTAACTCTAGGAGGCGGGGGTGGTCGATATTTCTAACGCAAAGTTTTAGGCAAAAAAAAAACACCGGAAGTATGACCAACCTGTGTTTTTCCAAATTTATAAAGAGACTGAAATTAAGCAGCTTCTACAAGGTTACAAGCTGATTGCTTACCTTTTTCTTCTTGAACGTCAAATTCGATTTTTTGACCTTCATTTAGGCCACGTAGGCCAGCTTTTTCAACAGCACTGATGTGTACAAACACGTCGTTACCGCCATTTTCAGGCTCGATGAAACCAAAACCCTTAGTTGGGTTGAACCATTTAACTGTACCGGTTGTCATAGTAATATTCCTTTTTACAAGTATCGGTATTTATTTAGTCACAACCTTGTGACTAAAAGTCTTTGTTTGATAGCAGTCTATGTCTTCCACGCCTATTAACTTAAGTAGCCAATAATATGGGGAGGCTCATATAACTGTTTAGCAAACCTGTCCGCAATAAGCACGCTTTCTTAACTTGAGTCAACATAAATCGGCTGTTTCCTACATAATTCTAAGCTAAATGGTGTATTTTTATGAAAAAACTTATCATTATGAGAGAATGTTTAAGTTTAAGCCTTCAGGCCAGAACGCTCGCCTGTCTCGTTGTCTTTTATTGACATAAGACAGCGCTTCTGTTACTGTCTTGCATGTTTGAAGCGTACTCGAAGAGTATTTAATGGACGTTTATTAGAAGGTTAAAGAGTTTATGAGTCAGTATAAAGCTATCTTTTGGGATATTGATGGGGTGATCATCCTCAGTGAACCTTTGCATGTTGAGAAAATAAACAAGACTGCTGAACGCTATGGTGTGATTGTGTCCAAAGATGACTGGGCGGATTGGCACGGTATTGGCGATCACCGTATATATGAGCAATTGGTTGAGAGGGGGCTTCCTATTTCAGAAGATATTTTTATCGCAGAATGCTTGCAATATTACATGGATAATAAAGAGTGCTTAACTGTACGTGAAGGCTTCCACGAGGCTTTTTCCCATTGTGCGCATAAGGACTTAGCGCAAGCATCGGTTTCTAGTGGCGTGCGTGGGCAAGTCGATGCCAATATGAATGTGGCTAAGGTTGGACTGTCTATGGTTTTTAACTTAAGCGCCAGCGAGACGGTGGAAAAAGGACTGAAAACCAAACCCGCCCCGGATCCGTATTTAGAAGCGCTCAATATGCTTAATGCAAAGAACGACACAGCCATTAAAGCATCAGAATGCATTGTTGTCGAAGATAGCGGCAGTGGCGTCGCTTCAGGAAAATCGGCTGGTATGTGCGCTATTCATTGGCGCCCTGATATCGGCCATAAGGCCACTGATATTGCTGATCATACAGCATATGATAAACCCAGCTTTATGAAGGTCATTACTAAACTCACAGCATAACGGCTTGCTTTTGCTCTTGATGCTTAAGCTGTCTTATAAACCACATTCTTTAAGAGTAGCGGTGCGATCATGGTTGTCAGCAAGCTCATAACAATCAGTGCGACAAAAGCGGATTGTTCAATAATGCCGCTGGTGAAAGCCAATAAAGCGATGGTCATCGCAACTTCACCGCGTGGAGACATGCCGACCCCGACCCCAAAAGAATCACGTGTGGACAGGCCTGATAGCTTGGCTAAAAGGCCGCAACCAATGACTTTTGTTGCAATCGCAACGGCGGTGAGAGCGAGCGCGAATTTAGCCGCCTCCCAAGTGAATGTCGAGAAATCAGCAAGGACGCCCAGAGAGACAAAGAAGACGGCTCCGAATATAATTCGAATATATTCAGCGCCGGTTCTAAAGTCTTTACTGCGCGTTGTGTGAACATGTTCAAGGGAAACGCCCGCAATAAATGCACCGACAATCGCTGAGAGGCTCATCGCTTCTGCAGCCATGGCGTATAAGAAGGCGACCATCATAACAAGAATGAAGATAAAATCAGGGTATTTATTGCTGATGTCAGATTTATCAATTTTATGAATAAGCGGGGTCAGAACGCGCAGGCCAACAAACCCACCAATGGCAATGAAAACCATCGCTTTGGCTGAGAATAACAATAAAACAGGGACTTCAATGCCGCCACCCGCCAATTGTTCGGCAATCGCTAAAGCCAGTAAAGCCAGAATATCATCAATAATGGCTGCGCCAATAATCGCTTGTGCGGCTTCTGACTTAAGCTTGCCCATTTCGCGCAACGTATCGGCTGTGATGGCGATACTGGTCGCGGTTAGCGCCACACTGATAATAATCGCTTTTCCAAATTCAAAGCCAAAGGCTTGAGCGATCCAAAATCCACCAATCCAGGGCAATACAATGCCGCCAAGTGCGATGAGGAAATAAGACGGTTTTGTTATTTCTTTAACTTTAAATTCAAGCCCAATAACAAAGAGTAAAACGACGGCGCCAATATGCGCGATGCTCGCAACAAATTCGGAGTAATGGATCAAGTTCAACGCTGTGGGGCCAATAAGCACCCCCGCCAGAATAACCCCCACAACAGCGGGTTGTTTGAGGATGTTCGATAATAAATATCCGCCCAGTGCCATAAATAACAGCAAGCTCATTTGAAATTCTATTGACGATAAAAAGCTATGAGCATGTGCGGTCATTAGGGGTAGATCCTTTTAATTTATATCCAGCGGGATTTTTTGAGTATAGCAATTTGTATGAGGATTATGCCGCATAAAATAAGCAAGAATAGGGCGAAAGCATAAGGGTTATCCGCACCGGGAATGCCCCCGACATTAATGCCCAATAGACCCGTTAAGAAACCGAGCGGTAAGAAAATCAGGGAGATGATAGAGAGGACATACATATTTCTGTTCATACCCGAGGATAAAAACGTATTGAGCTCTTCCGTTACAATCATTGTGCGCTCTCTAATCGCATCAAGATCTTCAATATAGCGCGTAACGCGATCCCAGCTTTCTTGTATATGGCGTCTTTGAGTGAGGTCTAGCCATTCCATTTCGGTGCGCTTCAAGTGATTTAAGATTTCACGCTGCGGGAAAATGTAACGACGGAAGATTATGGTTTTTTTTCTAATTTGTGAAATATCGTTACGTTCAAGCTCTGAAGGCTCTTCCATGACCTTTTGTTCAAGGTCATCAAGCTGATTATCTAAATCAATTAATGTCGGTTCCATACGGTCATATAGGCGCGAAAGCAGCATGGTTATGAAGTCACCTGCATTTTTAGGGCCTTTGGCTTTTATAAGGGCACCGTAAACATCTTTTACAGCTTTCAGTTCACGTCTTTGCAGGCTTATAATGCGCTCAGGGTCAATCCAAATACGTAAGGACACCATATCCTCAGGCGCTTCGTTTTCATTAAGGTTTATGCCCCTTAATATCAGAAGGACGCCATTATTATGTTCGATCATTCTGGGGCTTGTTTCCTCAGCCAGTAGAGCATCAATAATCAAATGATCTAAATAGGGGACTTCGCGCTCTATCCATGCGCGGCTGGCGTCATGTGTGGCATCCATATGCACCCAAGACAAATTCTTGCTCTGAATTTCTTCAGACACATGTTCCAAAGCAAGGTCAGTGCCGCCGCCATTATGGTCAAGTTTTACCGCAAAGAGTATATGGTCATCATTATCCATGCTTAATATGCCTTTTTTTGTATGATTTGTGTCTAATCAAATTCATTTTTCGGACGGTAAACAACCAAAAAGGGGTCACAATAAGTGACAGAGCAATGAGCGACACTACATATTTATATCCATCCTCCATAATCGTCGCGGCCGAGAGGCCTAAAGCGGCGAGTATAAAAGAAAATTCCCCAATTTGTCCAAGAGCAGCGCCAATAATCAGCGCATTTCGCCGTGAAAAACCTAAGAAATAGAGAACGCTTACATTTAAAAATGTTTTCAAAAACATAAGCAGACCCAATAATAAGGCTATTCGCCAGAATTTTTCTATTAAAAAAGTGGAATCGAGCAATAACCCCACAGATAAAAAGAACACCATCATAAGCACTTCGAATATAGGTTTGACGCTTTCTTCGAAAATGGATCGCTTGGTTGTGTGCCCAATAATCAGTCCCGCAATAAACGCACCATAGGCAGGGGAAAGCCCGGCCATGCCAGAAAGTGCGGCGGTGACGATGCACATTGTTAAGGCTGATACAGCAAATTGATTTTCAAAAGGCAGCTTTTCAACGAAAACAAGGAACCATTGCGGGCGATAGCTTAAAGTCGCGATCACGCAGGCCATGAAGCCCATCGCCAGAATAATTTTAACGCCTGCGAAGAGGGTAAAGTGATCGTCGCCCATAGCGCCTATGATTAAAATCATCGGAATAACGGCAATATCTTGCGCAATTAGAATGCCTACGGCGGCGCGGCCAAGCGTGGTGTTGAGCTCTTTCATTTCTTGCAGCAGTTTTATCGCAACCGCGGTACTGCTTAACGAGATGGCAAAACCAATGAGGATGATCCGCTCTATCGACCAATCGAATAATTGCCCCACACAGTAAATCGCCCCCAAACTGACAATGATTTGAGCGGCGGTTACAATTAAGGCGGCACGATAGACGCGCGCAAACTTTTTAAGATCAAGTTCTAAGCCCACAATGAACAGCAACAGTAAAATGCCCAGCTCGGCGAGTGTTTCAATTTGATGCTTATCATCAATTAAGCCAGAAACGGACGGGCCTAATATAAATCCGACCAAAATATAACCCACCATAACAGGTTGATGTAATTTCTGTAAAATTGCGCCGCCTGCAAAAGCGGCCGCCAATAAAACAGCCATATCCATTAATGCTGCATGTGTTTGCATTGTTTACGCCTTGAAATGAAGATATAATTTGTAAAAATACGTTATCACAGATATAGAATAAATCTTACTATAAATGAGAGCATCATGACGAATCTATGGCTAAAAATCATCCGCCCAAAAGCTTTTCACGCGAAATGGCTTATCTTACTTCTTCTTGTCGCTATTATTAGCCTCGGAGCAGGAGGGTATTTTGATGTTATTCAATCCTATTTGGATACAGAGCAACTGACCTTTAAGGTTGGAGACTATAAAGTCAGTGCATATCAGGCCTTGCGCTCCATCACAATTTTGGTTCTTGTTTTTTGGTTGACGGCGATTTTTATCGAAATTGCAGAAAGCCGCATTTCTAAAATGAAGAAAATTCGGGCGGCTAATCGCGCCCTTATTCTTAAAATCGTACAAATTTTCACCTATTTCATAGCCGCGCTGCTCGCGCTTGATATTGTAGGGATCGATTTGACGACACTAACGGTATTTAGTGGCGCGATGGGTATTGGTCTTGGCTTTGGTTTACAAAAAATCGCCTCTAATTTCATTAGCGGCCTTATTTTGATGTTTGAACGCTCCATTGAAATTGATGATTTAATTGAGCTTTCAGACGGCACTTTTGGCTTTATAAGAAAAGCCAGCGCTCGCTTTACGCTGATAGAGACGCTTGATGGCAAAGAAATCCTTGTGCCGAATGAAGATTTAATCACCAGCCGCGTCACCAATTGGACGTATAGCAATAAACGTGGCCGCATAGAAATCCCCATAGGCGTGTCTTATGGTACGGATATTGAATTAGCGCAGAAGTTAATTCTTGAAAGCGCCGCGGCACACCCGAAATCTATGAAGGACCCTGAACCGCGCGTTTATTTACGCAATTTTGGGGACAGCTCGGTTGATTTCATTTTGCATTTTTGGGTGGCCGATATTTGTGAAGGCCGTTGGTTGCCGCAAAGTGAAGTGATGTTCACGATCTGGCGTGTTTTCAAAGAAAACAAAATCGAAATACCGTTTCCACAAAGAGATGTGCACATTCACAATAAGAGCGTAGATTAACGCCCTATAAGCTGCGCTCTAACGCTTTATTAATATATTTTCTATACCCTATAGAGAATATGGTTAACAGGGGTGTTTCAACGAAACGATGAAGAGTTTAAAACAAAAATTTGCAGCCGTCGCTATGAGTGCGGCCTTAAGCTTTAATTCTGTAGCGGCCAATGCTGAGCAAGCAGCACCTGATGTCGAGCCGACAGATGAGCTAGTGCAAGAGCTGGTACAAGAGGGCCTATACCTCGATGAAATAGGTGATTTCCCGACGGACAAATCAACAGAGCAAATCAAGGCAGATCTGGCTAATATTACAAAGCGATCCCAAGCGGATGATTATTTAAGAGAGCTGAGTAACAGCAATGATTTTGCACAAATTGAACCCAATTTATCTTCAGCCGATCAACTGAATAGCCTGCTTGAGAATACAGCGATTTCACCTTATTATGTGTTGCCGATACTTGTTTATGGGCCCGATAGAGAGTCTGTACTTAACCCTGAAATGATCGAAGTGCTAGAAAAGCATGGCCTTGACTTAGAGGATGTTGATACGCTTGTTAATGTGAGCACAAACGGCCACAAACATTTATATAATTACACGACAGATGCTCTAGAAGAAAAACTCAACGACCCGTATATTAAAAGCTCCTTTTTCATACAAGAAAATGGCTACACTGAATTACCCGCCGCGGCTCTACGTCATATGAAAGATGATATGGCCTTCACAACGAAGTTGAAAGCGATAGCAGACCCTTCGGCGCCTGAGTTTACGCTTGATGATATCGCCCCACGTGACTTTGCGCGAACTCAGAATATAATCGCAAAAACGGATAATATTTATGAGGTTGGGCTGAGTGCTTTATCTGATGCCAGCTATAAAACAGCACTCTATGGGCGTGAGCGCAGAGTTGTTATGGGCGGTAATCAGGTCACTGTTTCTAGCGAAGATATTATGTCAAAGTCTTATAATGCCAATTTAGAAAGCGGCATTAGCTATTTTTACGCGGCGGGATTGAACTTACCAGAACAACAAAATAGAGATTTTGACCTTGTTGTAACCGAACCTGAAGATCAATTTTGGGGTTTATCAGGAATGAAAACTCATAGCTTCCATGGTGATATGACCATGCGTGTTGCAGAAGGCCTATCCACGCAAATTTCGCCCGATGGGGAAGGGGATAGTGATGTTCATTTCATGGCCACGAATATAAATTTTTCAGAAAAAAATGATATTCTTACGCTCTCTCAAATAGGAACAGACCGCCTAATATTCTCAGAGAGCACAGGGTTAATGACGCAATACTCTGACTTAAAGGATGATTTAACGGCAGGTATTTCCGTCAAAAGAGTATTAGAATTTAGCTTCCATGAGCAATTAGGCACGATGAAGATGGTCGCTGCGGGTAATGAATATGCTCATTTTTCAGGGGCTGGAATTACGAATTTTAATGACCTTTCTGACGTACTTATGGCCGCAACAATTTCTTCCAGAGCGTCTGCGCATACTCACCGTAGTGTTAGCATTGGGGCAGGTCATATTGATGAGGCGGGGCAAATGTATATGTCGTCTTATTCCTCACCAGGGGCGGCATTCTTAGTCGAAACACCAGATTTTTATGACGGCAAAATTCAAGGCACTTCATTCTCTACGCCAGCGGCCGCATCTTATTATAAGGAAATCGCAGAAAGCTATGGCGATGTTCTCACCCATGAAGAAATGATATTTGCGGGCTTATATAGCACGCAGACGGATATTTATAATGTCAATCACGCCAAGGCGGAGGAAATAGACGAGGGCAATATAGATGGGTTTGGTGCAACGACGTCGTCTTATCAAGCCGCATTAGATAGTAACGAAAAACAAGACATATCACCCGAGGAACTTACCAAATTTGATAAGACCGTATTTCGCACGAATGCTGCAGGGCTGCCTTATCATGAGCGCGCTGGCGCAGGGTTTTTAGATGTCTATAAGTGGAAAGAGAATTTAGATACGATGCGCGCCATGAAAATGACGTTCGAACACGAGCCTGAGTTTATCAAAAATACAACAGCCCCACAATTACAGCCAGGTGCTGATGGCGCAGAGGGTAACGCGGCGGATGCGGAATTCCCTTACCGCTACGCGGTGCCGATTACTCAAAATATGACACTTGATAAGCAAACTTTATATTTAGACCACGCAGGCCTTAATGCCCTGCGCATAACAAGCCCATCGGGGATGGAGTCTGACTTTATCGGCACAGCAAGTGGCTATGTATCGACGCGCGCTTTTAGTGGTGAAGATGTTTATGAAGGCGATGTTATAACGATTCAATCCAAACAGCCTTTAGGAGAATTAGCGGAATTTACGTCGCGTGGCACGGAAGATGGTAGCCTTATTCAAGCTTTCCGCGACTATCAATTGGCGGGCAAAGATGGCTTAGAGCCTAACCAGACCTATCAAGGCGGTAAGGTCGTCTTAGAGGCCGATAAATCACCAGATGGTAACCTTATTCGTCAGGCACAAAGCGTTTATGATGCGGTACTTAACACGCCGTCTATATAAAATTTCTTATGAATAATGTGACGAATATAGATATAAAAAAGCCAGCCCTGTATTTCAGTGCTTGGCTTTTTTATTAGTATTAAAGCATACGCCTAGCTGTTAGAAGGTGTTTTGGGACTCGGGTTTTTCTGAATATTTACTATCGCTTCCTTGGTGACAGCAAAGTTTTCTCTGAACCACTGATTTGAAACAGAAGTATAGCCATCTATATCATCAGAGTTTTCAAATAAAACTGATCCTGCTTCCTCTGTGTATGGGCCTTCTTCAAAATCAAATGTCACTTTTTCTGCAAGGACGATAAAGCGCGTTGAGGTGCAAGATTCATCGGGTGCTGCGCGATAAAAAGCTTGGCTGTTATCTTGTGGCGTTGCGATGACGTTAAATTTTGCGCGGAAATCAATATCTGAGAAGAAGCGGCGTTTACCATTTAAAGCCACAAGATAACCATCTTGATCGGCCGTGGTTTCGATGCCCATATCAGTATCAGACCAAGGCTGAACCATAATTGTTTGACCTTTTGTGACGGCCTGCATATTTGCATCAGCAGGTAAGTCAATTTTTGTTATGCCAAGTTCTGCTGCGTTTACTTTTTGGTAGTCTTTTATGAATTCTGCATAATCTTCGTTATTGAGAAATGCTTTAACTTTACCTTGCTCTATATGCCACCCGTTTTCGTCAGCTTTAGTGTGTATAGGTAAACCAAAATTGTTAACAAAAATTGTATCCCCTTTTGAAACGCTACGGATTTTAGCTATAGGAGCCTCATAGCACTCACCAGCGTTACCTTGATTTTGATTAAAATATTGATTAGCTTTCATTTTCAAATCCTTTATTTTTGATGTCGGCATTAAAATTTCTATTGCTTAAATATAAACTAATTTTTTTACCATAACAGCGCGGTGAGAACAAGGGGCTTTTTCATAAAAATATGCGGTCGGTCTATACACGAAAAACGCCCCCTAAATAAGGAGGCGTTTTTCGTGTGTTTATTTATAGATTTAAGCTCAAGCTTTAAACAAGTCCCAGTTTTTGTAAGCCCCACATTGTGCGTTGGCTTAATTTAGACATGCTTTTAAGGCGTTTTTCTTCGGCGCCAGAAAGCGGCTGACCATCAGGGCTGCGTAAAGTGGCCTTTATATGGTCGATCTCGCCGCGTATCTCACTTGGTGTTGGACGGTTATCTGGATAATCTTCACGTAGAGGCTTATTCTTAGCCACCATATGCGCCATGCGGTCTTTTGTAGACTGTCTGTTGAATAAGGTCATAAAGTTATCACGCTCAAGCTGCAAGATGCGGGCTTCGGTTAAGGGGATGCTCGGGTTCACGGCAATGAAGCCATCAGCGCGCTCTGCGCTTAATGCCTCATAGCCCGCCGTATTACCGGCAATATGAGTCGGTATTTCTTCTTTTGTAATATATGTACCGCCGCTTAAGGTGTGACCAAGGCAGCTCATCACGCCAACATCTACATGATTTACAGCAGAAATTTTAGGGTCACCGCCATAAAGATACAAGCCATCAACTTGCATATTTAAACTGGCCTGACCCGATGCGCCCGGTAAGTGATATACGGGCTCGCTCGGTGGGGTGTAGCCTTCATTGACCATATCCAAGGCCCGTGTTTTAGCATCAGCCAGAACGCGATCAGCATTCATAGAGATTTTATCATCCTTGCTAAACCATAATTTGGTTTTGGCGTTTTGTCCTGATGTTGACATAGCTTGCATAGGCTGCGATATCGCGAGTGCTGAGTTGGCCATAGCTTGCATGGGGCCGTTCATTTTTGCGGCGTCTTGCGAGCGCTCTAAGTGACGCGCGCAGCCACCCCAACCGGGGATAATACCGACGCCGACTTCAACAAGACCCGTATAAACTTCTGGCCCAGATTGAACGCCATCACAATGCAGCAAAGCTTCACAGCCGCCACCAAGCGCCATACCATTTGGCGCACCGATAACAGGGAAGGGGGCTTCGCGCAGGGCTTTATAAACGGCTTGCCCTGTATAGACGAGGTCTTCAACGAAATTAGCGAGCTTGGCATTGGCTTTGTTGTTGAAATAACTAAATGGCACTTTGCTTGCCGCTTTCGAAAAGACGTCAATAAGGCCGAGATTAGCGCCAACTGAGAAATGCGTGCCTTCATTATAAAGAACCATCGCCTTATATTGGCCTTGGCTATTATTAATCAGTTTAATACTGTCATTCAGCACTTCAAATACTGCAGGATCAATCGCATTTGCACCTTTGACGGTATGAAACTCAACGGCAACAACGCCATCGCCAATATCCCATAGACTCGCGGAATCATTGCCGATAATACGCGTATTGGCGCGTTTAATATCTTCAAGTTTAATAACGCCGTCTTCACGTTTAAAGTCTTGATAGTGACCATCAAAATCTAAGACCTGTTTCTTACCAGCATTTTCGCGATAGAAATTGCGACCATTGGCTTTGGTAAGAAGCTCTGGTATGGCAATACCACCTTTCTTCAAGCGGTTTGTGAACCACTCCACGCCGAATTCATCAACCAACTGAAAGGGGCCCCATTTCCAGTTATAGCCTGCTTGCATGGCTTCATCGACAGATTGTATATCATAGGCCATATGCTCGGCATTATTCATGGCATAGACGATAACGTCGCGTAAGACAGGCCATGCAAAAGCGGCCGCTTTATTTTTTGAATCAAAGAATTTGGCAAAGCTACCCGCTTCTTTTTTGAAGTTCTTTTTAAAGTAAGGGCTTTGAGCCGCATCTCTAAATTCACCTGTTGTTAGGTCAAGGACTTCTTTAATGGGCTTGCCTTTGGCATCGCGAACGGCGCTGCCATCATCATTTTTCTTTGGACGATAAAAGCCACCACCCGTTTTCGCACCAAGCTGCTTATCAGCAACTAAGGCGTTTACAAGATCAGGATTATAGATGCTGTGGAAATGGTCATCTGCCCCAAGGCCAGAAGACAGGTTCGTGCCCACATGTTGCATAATATCAAGGCCAACAAAATCAGAAAGTTTCATCAAGCCCATATTGGTAAAGCCAAAAGCGGGGCTCATAATGGAATCAATATCTTCGATATGCGTGCCTTGTGCTGTGCCTTCTGTAATAGCGCGATAAATCGCGTAGCCGCCAATGCGGTTGGCGATAAAGCCCGGTGTGTCTTTTGAACGCACAACTTTTTTGCCAAAGCCACTATCGCCAATATCTTGTAATAATTTGAATGATTCAGCGCTTGTATCAGGGCCGTCAATCAGTTCAAGCAGTTTCATAAAGCGCGGTGGGTTGAAAAAATGTGTATTCATGAACCGTGCTTTAAAGTCATCGGCCATGCCGTTCATCAAAGTTCCAATTTGAATGGTTGAGGTATTTGAGGCGATAATGGCGTCTGCATTAGCGTGTTTATGAATGGCGTTAAATGTGTCTTGTTTAACTTTCAAGTCCTCAAACACAGCCTCAATGATTAAATCTGCATCAGCGATTTTATCCATATCATCAGTTGTGTTGCCACATGTAATAAGCTTGGCGTTTTTGGCGTCCATGAACCCAGCATTAGGGCCCGGCTTGGCTTTGATCATCATATTGACGGCATTTTGCGCACCATCAGGGCGAATATCAAGCATAACAACTTCATAGCCTGCATTGGCCGCTTGTGCGGCAATACCTGATCCCATAGCGCCCGCGCCGATGACGGCGACTTTTTTAATGTTTTTACTCATCTGTCTAATCTCCATTTATATGTTTGTCAGATCTGCTGAATTAAACAGGGCCCGGGGTCGGAGCTTTTGCAGCAGCTGCGGGGTTTTCAATCACCATTGCAACGCCTTGACCGCCACCAATACACATGGTCGCAAGACCGTAACGTTTATTCTCACGTTGTAAGACTTCAGCTAAATGGCCAACAATCCGCGCGCCAGAAGCGCCCAAAGGGTGCCCCATAGCAATCGCGCCACCATCAAGATTAACTTTTTCAGGGGCAATGGCCATGCCTTGACGGTCAAGTTCTTTCATCACCGCAATAGATTGTGCGGAAAAGGCTTCATTGAGTTCAACGACGTCAATATCGTCCATTGTTAAGCCTGCACGCTCAAGCGCTTCTTTTGAAGCACCAACAGGGCCCAGCCCCATAATTTCAGGCGCAAGAGAGGATTCGCCATAGCTCAAAATAACCGCTTTGATTGGTAAGTTATTAGCCGCGGCAAAAGACTCGGAGGTCACCATAACAGCCGATGCGCCATCGGTGATTTGTGAGGCATTACCAGGGGTGACACTGCCGCCTGATTTTGCGTCTTTAAAGACCGTTCTTAATTTACCGAGGCTCTCAATGCTGCTATCGGCGCGCGGGCCATCATCATAATCAACGCCATTTATCGGGACGATTTCATTCGTGAAATGACCTTTAGCATGGGCGGCTGTCGTTTTTTGGTTGGAGGCAACGGCGAAAGCATCTTGGTCAGCGCGGCTAATATCATAGGCTGTGGCGAGATTTTCAGCTGTGATGCCCATATTCATAAAGCCCGGCGCATTACCGCCTTGTACTTTTGCATTGATAAGGGGATTAAGGCCACTCATCGGTACCATGCTCATGCTTTGAACGCCTGCGCAAATATAGACATCATCAGGCTGACGCGCGAGAAAACCATCAGCCATCGCGATGGCTTCAAGGGATGAACCACAGAAACGGTCTATCGTCGTGCCGCTGGTTACATTGTTATCAAGTACGCTATCTTCGTGTAGAACGCTCATGCGAGCGATATTGAGGCCTTGCTGCGCTTCTTGGTGGACGTTACCAAGGAGAATTTTTTTGATATGTTTGGGATCAATGCCAGTGCGCTCCATTAAGGCATTAACAACAGGGACGATAAGATCAACAGGATCAACATCAGATAAACGGCCAGGTTGCTTTGGCGTTGAAGCTTTGGCAAAGGCGCTACGGGCATAATCGATAATTACAGCTTTGTTGGTCATGTTCTTAAGTCTCCATAATGGTTTTGAGTATTTTGCACGTCTGTATTAAAGGTGCGGGGCATCAGGTTTTTTATTGTCTACATTGCTTAATGTGTTTTTCTCGCGCTTGGCGCGCTCTTCATCTTCAAGGGCTTTGAAATCAGGTTTACCAATTGATGTTTTGGGTAATTCTTCTTCACGCACTTCAAATATTTTTGGTATTTCCAGCTTATTCATCGTCTTACCGAGAAATTCTTGCAAATATTGCGCATCAGGGCGCTCATCCTTTGGCAGGTCAGGTCTAAAGCGAATAAAGGCCTTGGCCGATTCCCCAGAACTTGCATCGGGCACGCCGATCACAACGGCTTCGGCAATGCTTGGATGTTTGCCGAGCTCGTCTTCTATTTGACTTGGATAGGCATTGTGACCATTAACGATGATCATACGTTTCTTACGGTCAACAATCTTTAAATACAGCGTGTCATCAAGGAAGCCTAAATCACCCGTCAGATACCAACCATCTTGCGTTAAAACTTCTGCGGTGGCTTCGGGGTTATTATAGTAACCTTGCATGACTTGCGGGCCGCGAATGCATATTTCGCCGACTTCACCAATGGCTTTTAGTTCTTCATGATTATCAGGATTAACAATTTTTATTTCAGTTTTGGGGTAAGGCATGCCGACTGTATCGCTACGGTTTGGCTTACCTTCTGGCGGGTTAGAGGCCGCAACAGGTGACGTCTCCGACAGGCCATAACCTTGTATAATCAGGTCTTTCTTACCAACAGCCTTTTCAAAGGCGGTTTTAACATTGGTTGAAAGCGCCGCACCGCCAGAAATAACGGTTTCTAAGCTGGTTAGATCATAATAACCAACATCAGGATGTTCTACAATCGACTGTAAAAGCCGCGGTACAGCGGGGAATAATGTCGGTTGTTTCTTTTCAATGGTTTTCATCAGCTCTCTAGTATCGCGCGGATTAGGCATGATAATAATTTCGCTGCCCATTTTTAAACTGCCCACCATGGCAACCATCATGCCGAAAACATGGAAATAGGGTATGGCAGCTAAGACTTTTTCACGCCCGTGTTGCAAGGCCTCAAAGGGGTTGTCACGATTAGGATTTGCTGTGAAATATTCTTGGATTTGGCAGCTATTAGCGACCAAATTAAAATGCGAGAGCACCGCACCTTTAGGTATGCCCGTTGTGCCGCCCGTATATTGCAAAACAGCAGAGCTTTGTGGTGGAATGGCCACAGGTCTATAATCGGCTTTATTATTGGTGAGCTCTGAAAAAGTCACAAAATTACGCGCACTGTTCACGCTGCGCGTGGCATCGCTCTTTACGGCAGCGCTTATTTCATTTCGTTTAAGGAAACGATAGGCGTAGCTTTTTAAGGTCGGTAACATATCGTAAATTGGGCATTGTACGACGGTTTTAACAATGCCGTCTTTTTGCAGTTTTACAGCTTTATCATAAAATTCACTCAGCTCGGTGGTAACGATTATGCTGGCTTCGCTGTCAACACATTGGTTGGCAAGCTCGGTTTGCGTATATAAGGGGCTGCAATTAACGACGCTTGCGCCTGTACGCAGCGCGGCAAAAAACATGATGGGGTAATAGGGGGTGTTGGGCATATAGAGGCTGATTTTATCGCCTGTTTTAAGGCCGAGTTCTTGTAGACCAAGAGCGGCTTTATTAATGAGTTGGCCTAACTCAGTATAGCTTATTTTCTTATCCATGAAATCAATGGCGTGGCGTGGGCCAAAGCGGACGATAGCTTCATCAAGGGTGCTTAACAAATTTACAGGGGGGATATCAATATCCCATTTGACCCCCGCAGGATATGCTTGCGGTAAATTCTCACTATTGGCATGCGCCAAAGGCTGTTGATCTTTTCCCATGTTCTCCTCCCCAGAAGAATTCTGATGGCTGCGCATTTTTTTAATGCTGTCTATGCCATTATTCTTTTCTTATTTTTATATACATATGTGGTAGCAAATATTTTCAGAACAGTAAAGGGGGGACCAGACTCTGCTGTGTACAACTATGAGGGGGATAAAGGCGTGGTTTTAAGCCTAAAGCCATAAGCCGCGCCGCCGCAGATCGCCATGGCCAATATAATTGCAGGGCCTGCTGGCCAATCAAATAAATAAGAAGCGGCTAAACCAAGGCCATAAGCCGCAATAGAAATAATCAGGCCTTTTAAGACTTTGTGCCCAGCCAGAGTGGCGAGCGCTAATGCGGGGAATATAAGGCTCGCAAATACTAAATAGACACCAATCATGCTGACAGAAAACGGAATGGTAATGGCAAAAAGTGGGTAGAATAAGAGAGGGCGCTGTTTCTTACATAAAGTCCAAATAAGAAATACGCTGATAAAGATAGGTGCGACAAAAGAGAGCGAGCCCCAACTGGTCCATAAAATTTGGCCTTCTAATATCGCTTTTATTTCTTCGCCGCCATGAGGGTTATTGGCGACCAATAAAAGCCCCATAGAGGCGGATAAAACAAAGGCGCAGCCGATAAGCGCTTCTTGATATTTGCCTGAGCGCTTTTCTAGAAAATGAAAGAGCATCGCACAGCAAATCGCAGCGATGAGCCCCGCGATCAGGCGGCCATAAGCGGCGAATAAGCTATATTCATCCACCACGGCAAAGCTCTGAAAAGCAATCATGCCCAGAGCTGCAAATTGGGCGACAGCCAAATCAAGAAATATAATGCCACGGCGCAAAACTTCTTGCCCTAACGGGACATGGACTAAAGACACAAGTGCCCCAGCCACAAGGGCTGGAGCAAGCAAGGCAATGAGGTCAGGTAAAGTGCTCATTTATTTATTGTCCCTTTAATATGTTAAGGGTTTCATCAAATAAGCGGGTTAAATCAACCACTTGTTTATTGCCGCCGACGGTAAAGGGCAGCGCCAGAATAGGCAGGCCGCTTTTATCGGCTAACCATTTTGCAGCGCGGCCATTTTCAAAAGGCGCCACAAATATGCCAAGGATATCTTCCCCTTCTATGTCATGTAGGACTTTTTCAAGATGCGAAGCGGTTGGGGGAATGCCCGGTTTTGGCTCTAAAGATACAACATCATGCATACCCAGCCAGTTAAGGAGGTAAACCCAACTTTTGTGATAAACGACAACCTTCTTGCCCTTTAAATCACTGGCTTGATCATCCCAGCGGCGCATAGACGCCGCCCATTGGTTTTGGAAGGTTTTGAGCTTCGCAGTATAAAGGGCGCTTTTCTCTGCATCAAGCGCCGTTAGACGCTCAGTGATTACATCAGCGATAAGTGCAATATTACGCGGGTCAAGATGCATATGGGGGTTGCCTTCAGGGTGAACATGCCCCATTGAGCGATCAACATCTTGCATGATGCCGAGCAGTTCCACATAATCAGCGGCCATAATAGAGCCCATTTCGCCATATTGCACTGAAGGACTGCCGGCTTTATTAAGTAATATCGGCAGCCAACCGACTTCTAACGATGCACCGCTACATATAACCAAATCAGCACGGCGCATAGCGGCTAATAAACTGGGCTTAGCACGCATATGATGGACATCTTGATTGGCATTAGATGCGGTGTAGATTTCGAGGTTCTCGCCGCCTAATTCCGAGGCTAAAGCTGCCCATTCAGGCTCACAGGCAAAAACATTAACCGCCGCTTGTGCTGAAGAAGGGGCTGCGGTAAGCAGCCCCAATCCAGCGAGAGTACAGAGTAGGATTCTCATGATAACTTCTCCTTAGATAGAATAATGATGGCGATTAATAGCTATGTGCACCATGTGCGCCAAGGCTCATAATATACTGCAAGGTGAATTGATTATCTTGCTGTCCATCGGCGACTTCTTCGCGTGAGAATTGAGCGCGAACGCGTGAGAATTCACTATTCGTCCAATCAACCATAGTGCTCGCCGCCCATGGATTATGCCCTTTATCATCCAAAGCGCTGCCTGTTAGCCCTGTTGGGACATCACCAGCGTAAAGCTGGCTATAACGGGCGCCAACACGCCATTGTGGCAAGAACTTATAGACGCTTTGTGCATACCAACCACTTTGACTATCATTGTAATTAATAGCGCCCGTGCCTACATCACTATCTTCATAAGACCCTTTTTCATCGCGCATGAAATATTCGCCTTGGAAGATGATTTCTTGATCGGCGTTATTGCCTGTTGGCGCATAAACCGCGCGCGCATCGGCAATATAAAGATGGCTATCGCCGCTGAAGTTGACAGCATCTTCATTGGCATCACGGCTTATTCCGTTGGCTTGTAATGTTGATAGCCCTAAACGCCAACTGGTGTTGTCGCCAATATCACCACCCACACGACCATAAGCTGTCCATGCGCCAATATCATTACCGCTCGCGCCGCCAGCAGGGAAGTCATCACCGCGAAACGCGCCGACACCAATTTCAGTATAAAATGGCGTCGGTAGAACAACAGATAATTGCACGCCATCATCGCCATAATTATTATCTAGAAATGCGCGATTAGGCAGCGGTCTATCGGCGAAATCATCGGCATGGCTGTGATGGGCGTTTAAATAGCCAAGCTCGGCAAAGAAGCGCCCCGCTTTGGCTTCAACGCCGTAAGGTAAGGCGGTTGTTGCGATATAAGTTTCTTCAATCTCAACAACGCTTTCGCCGTCTTCTTCCAAAATGGCCAAAGTCGCAGAGCCACGGAATTTATCATCAATGCTCGCCGCTAAATTCAGTTCGGTTTCATCAATTGATAAACCCTCACCACCGCGTTCACCTTCTTCACCAATGGCAAATCCAGCAATATCACCGCTTTCTGCTGAGAAGTTCTGATATTTACCATTTAGAATAGCGCTGATAGATGGATTAAAATTATTTCCCCTAATTTTACGTTGCGCCGTTGCAGGCACGGTTTGTTCGGCTTTTACGGCTTGTTCTGGAGCGGCGGATTGTTGCGTTTCCAGATTGTGGACCTTATGCGCTAATTGTTCAATTTTATCCTCATAAGCTTGACGCATAGAGTCGATTTCAGCACGTAAGGCCTCAATTTCTACATCGCTTGCGGCGAAGACTGGGGATGATGTGAGTAGAGCAGCAACACTGGCTGCCAATAGCAGTTTCTTAGACATAATATATGTCCTTTCTTATCTAATAATATAAATGGAATTTTGGTTTAGATAAGAAAGCGCGGGGGGGCACGTGCGGCATTGGCGTTATAAATAACATTGGTGTGGAAATTTATATGCTGCGGCGCTGTGGTCTTTTCAGAAGAAAGGACATGGAATAAAGCGGCTTGCTGATTATAAAATGCGCTCTGTAGAGTTTTGGTCAGTAAACATTCTGGGCATTGATGTTGTTTACTTTGTTGATCATGATCTGAATGTGCGCTGACATTCTCGGCCTGCAATTGAGGCGCGTCTTGATGGTGCGTAATCCCATGGTCAATATGCACGGCGCTGTGATGCGCAACAGATATCTGTGCAACGAATAGCGCGAGCAGGGCGCAAAGGGATATGAGCTTTCTAAGATTCATAAATAGACAGGTAGCAAATCCATTATGTTTTTGCAAGCGCTCTTGTGCTTAAGCTTTAAAAATCTGCCCAGCATTATACGCAAGGCCAAGCCCGACACTGCCAAATTTATTATCTTCGGAGATTTGCGCATTAGGAAATTTCTCTGAAACCATATGATTGATAATCGGTAATTCACTCGAGCCACCTGTTAGAATGACCAAATCAATATTTTCAGCCGTGATACCGGCTTTTGTAATGCATTCCATCATCGAGTCTTCAATGCGCTGAATATAGCGAGCAATGGCGCTTTCAAAATCATCGCGGCTGACCTGAACATCAAAATCTAAACCGATATCATTAATCGATGTCGTGGTGTTGAGGGTATCTGTGAGGTCGATTTTAGTACGTTCAACATGCTGCAGAAAAGCATGACCGAGTTTTTCTTGCTGAATTTTTAACAAGCGGTGCAGTTTATCAGGCTCTAACGCTGTACGTAATGTCGTACGTGTCTCGCGCATCGCTTTGTCCGTTTGACCAAAATGGACTAAGGGCCAATCAGACAAATTATCATAAACACGGGGCGGCACTTGCAGTAATTTCGTTTTATCAAATTCTGAGCTAAACTCACTATTTAGACCCAAATAAGGCATAAAAGAGGTCATAGATAAGCGTTTATCAAAATTTGTACCGCCAACGCGCACGCCAGATGTCGCCAATATATCTTGGCTGCGATCTTGGGCTAAATAACGCTCGGGCGATAATCTAATCACGGTAAAATCAGATGTACCGCCGCCAAGGTCAATAACAAGGGAGAGTTGCTCTGTTTCCAAGCGGCGTTCATGGGCAAAAGCAGCGGCAATCGGTTCATATTGAAAGACGATATTTTTAAAGCCGATGGATTGGGCTATTTGTTCCAATATCGCCTGCGATTCATCATCCGCTTCGGGGTTGTTTTCATGGAAATGCACAGGACGTCCTATAACCACATTTTCAATGGGCTGGCCCGCCGCAGCTTCGGCTTGGGTTTTTAAGTTGCGTATAAATGTCGCTAGAATATCAACAAAGCTTTTTGCGCGGCCATTAATAACCGTTTTTTCTTTCATCAGCGCGGTGCCGAGTACGGATTTTAATCCGCGCATCAGGCGGCCTTCTTCGCCTTCAATATAGGCTTTCATCGCAGCGCGCCCATAAAAGACATCGCCTTCTTCGCCAAAAAACACAGCACTAGCGAGGGTTGTTTTGCCGTCTTCTAGCGGGATAAGCGTGGCTTGCGTGCCGTCTGAGACGGCGCAAGTGGAATTTGATGTGCCGAAATCTATACCGAGGGTTTTTAAAGTGTCCATATGTGTATTGCCAAAGCCCGTGTGTTTGAATAGTTACTCTGCTGACAAGGTGAAATCATTGTGGAAGACTTCAATCGCTTCAAGCAATGCGGCTTTGCGTGTTTCTGGCGCAAAACTGCCCTTAATCGAATTGGTGATAAGGGTATAGACATCATCAATTGATAAATCAAGAGCTTGCTGAATGGCTTCGAAGTTTTCATTCATATACCCACCAAAATAAGCCGGGTCATCTGAATTTATGGTCGCCATAAGGCCTAAATCGAGCATTTTCTTAATCGGGTGGTCGTGCATGTCAGCGACGACTTGCAGCCTATCATTACTCAAAGGGCAAACGGTTAGGGCTTTGCCTTCGTGCACTAAGCGCGCGACAAGGGCGGGGTCTTCAAGCGAGCGGTTGCCATGATCGACGCGGTCAATATTGAGCAGGTCAAGCGCTTCATACACATAAGCGGGTGGCCCTTCTTCGCCGGCATGGGCGACAAGCTTTTTGCCTGCTGTGCGCGCAAGGGCAAAGGCAAAAGTGAATTTTGAAGGCGGATGGCCAAGCTCAGAGCTATCAAGGCCAACGCCTATAAATTTATCCAAATGTGGCTGAGCTTCTTGCCATGTGTTAAGGGCATCCTCTTCGCTTAAGTGGCGCAGATAACTCATAATCAACGCCGCGCTGATGCCGAATTGAACCTCACCATCCTGCAGGGCATTATCAATGCCATTAATGACTGTTTCAAAAGAAACGCCGCGGCATGTGTGGCCTTGCGGGTCAAAGAATATCTCAACATGCTGGACATTTTGTTCATGGCATTTCTTTAAATAGGCCATTGTTAGGTCATAAAAATCTTGCTGCGTTTGCAATACATTCATGCCCGCATAATAAATATCCAAAAACTCCTGCAAATTGTCAAAATCATAGGCTTGCCCCAGTTGTTCGGGCGTATCAAACACAATCTTAATGCCGCCATCATCGCTGCGCTGAGGGGCAAGCCCTATGGCCTGCGCTTTTTTACTGAGCTTCTCAATCGCGGCTTGATCTGCATCGTTTGCGGGAGCAGGGCGCTCAATCTTGACCTCAAGGCCATTACGATCAGCAATTTGAAACACTAATTCAGGCTCAAAACTGCCTTCAATGTGTAAATGCAACTCTGCTTTTGGCGCGCAGCGAATATAATCTGTAATAGTTTTTAATGTGGTCATTTTGGCGTGTATCCAGGAATGTTTGGTGGTGTTTTTGGATGGTATTGTATCATTGATGGGGGGATAGTGGACTAAAAATATTTGGAGAATTTTTCTAGGCTTTATTCTCATCTATAATCAAAGGGTTGCGCCAAAGTTTTAAGTCTTTTTCCAAGTATATTTTTATTTACTTTTTCTTAATCCTTAAGGCTCATTCTAAGGGTTGTTTTATTCTCTACTTTAACTCGCCATAAAAATAAACTATATGACTCTTTCAGTCGAGGGTTAATTACATAATGACAGGCTAAGCTCTTAATTTATTATGTTTTTGGCGAAAAATATGTTATAGTAGCAATATGTAATACAGTCATTAACACGGTTGAATGTTGTATCTATTGGAGTATCTAAATTAATGGTCGTACGTGCACTACATATGTCCAGACTCTCTTCACAGTTTTCGGGACGCAGATTAATCTGTAATTCAGCTTCAGTAATGGCGCTGATAATCGGCATGACCAGCTTCCCAGTTCAATCCCAAGCCCTTGACAATACAGCCCTTCCTTCTGGCGGAGCGATTGTTGCCGGGGAGGCGTCTTTTGATTATGGTACAGCCAATGAACTGCATGTACAGCAAAGCACAGACCGCACGGTTATTAATTGGGACAGCTTTAATATTGGTCAAGATAGCTTAACGGAGTTTCACCAACCAAGCAGCTCTGCTTTGGCGGTTAATCGTATTACAGGGGCATCGATTGACCCAACGCAAATATTGGGCAGTTTAAAGGCGAATGGCCAGATCTTGGTGCTTGATGGCAATGGCGTTATTTTTGGTGAGAATTCAATTATCGATGTTGGTAGCCTTATCGCGACGACGGGTAAAGTGGATACGCAAAAAATCATGAATGGCAGCGCCATTGAAATTACAGATATTGGCGATACCGGTTTTGTGATTAATCAAGGTTCCATAAATATTAAAGACGCTGGACTGGCTGCCTTTGTTGCACCGATGGTTATTAATAATGGCGTAATTAATGCTCATTTAGGGCGCGTGCAGATTGGCGCCGCTTCAGTGGCAACGCTCGACCTTTATGGGGATGGCTTAATGGAGCTGGCCTTAGATGAAGGCCGTACGCAGACTTTAGTTAATAATGGTCTTATCAGCGCGAATGGTGGTTTTGTACAAATTCATGCCGCAGCGGCGCGTGATGTTGTCGATAATTTAGTGATGAATACGGGCGTCATTACAGCAACAACGATATCCCAAGATGAAACAGGAAAGATTATTCTTTCGGCGGGCGGCGCTAATAAATCTGATGCGCAAGGTATAAGCGCGACTATCCAAGCGGGCGTACTTGATGTTTCTGGTTATGACGCAGGGGAAACAGGTGGCGCGGTAGAAGTGCTTGGTGATTTGGTTGTTCTTGAATCAGGCAGCATTATAGACGCGTCAGGTTATGCGGGCGGCGGCGACATTAAAATCGGCGGTGATTATTTGGGTGGCGGTGATACGCAAACAGCGATGTTCACTTATGTTGATGACAATGCCTATTTATTCAACGATGCCGTTATCGATGGTGATGGTGGCCGGACGATTATATGGTCAGATGATACAACAGAATTTCGCGGCAATATTTATGGCCGAGGCGGCGCGCTGAGTGGTAATGGTGGCTTTACCGAGACATCAGGTAAACTTAACTTGTTAGCACAAGGTTATGTTGATTTGACTGCAGAAAATGGCGATAAAGGGACTTATCTGCTTGATCCTGCGGACATCACAATTTACGGCAATGTCGATGCGAGCTTTGTCAGTACAGATTCCACTATAGATCTTAACGAGAACCTGCTTGTCTGGCTTGATGCGAATGATGCCACGACTGTGCTGGACGCGGATGGCGACAATGCTGAAACGGGCACAGGCGGCAATAATGACGGCTTTTCAGGTGTTGTGTCGACTTGGATCGATAAATCAGGTAATGGCAATGATGTGGTCGGGTCTGCAACGCCGACTTATACCCTAAATGGGCTTGGTGAGGGTATGAACTCCATTACTCTTGATGGCAGTGATTATTTTGAAAAAGCAGGGTTAAACATCGATCCTAATGGTGAGGGTTTCTCATTCTTTGGGGCTTTTAACTATGCGAGTGGTGATGGCGCGCTGGTTAACTGGGGGCGGATTGACTATAATTCTCTTTTGCTTGATCACTTAGAAATACACGGCACGTTATTTGGTAAAGGCACGACTCCTTGGGTGGGCTTAAAAGATAATCAATCATTTTTTGGCTTAAGCGGCGCGGATAATGAAAATTCACTCGCTTATATTTATTATGATGGCGCGAAACAAACTTATTTAGAAGCCAATGGCGTTAAAGTTTATTCGAGCGGCACGGCGAATAACACCACGAATACCTTCCGGATTGGTGCACGTAGAGATGTCGAAGATCAATATGCGAATGGTGAATATGGTGAAGTTCTTGTTTATGATAAAGGGCTAGAGACAGAAGAAAGCAATATTCTTGAACAATATCAAGCCGCTAAGTGGGGCATAGCCTTAACAGCGCCAGGGACAGGCGCAAATGAAGCTGAGCAAGCTATGGCCGCTGATGGTTATGGCGCATTCACAACGCGTTATTTAGAGCGCTTATCTGAAACCGCAGATATTGTTTTACAGGCTTCGGATTCAATTACACTGGACTTACAGGGCGATACTTTATCGCTTGCGGATGACCGTAATATTTCCTTAGAAACGACGAATGGCGACATTACGGATTTATCTAGCGGTACAATTCAAACGAATATGCTAACAGATGGCGGTAATATATCTATTACAGCGGGCGGTACAGGCGATATTAACCTTGGAACCACCATATTTGATACGCAAAATGGCGGCGTGGTGAATTTATCCGCAGGTGGTGATGTGAATGTTGAAACGACCGCATCCCTTAATTTAGGGAATGTCACGGGCACGAATGTTTTGATCAAAGCCAATGGTACGACATCAGATGTCACGCTAAATGATACTGTCACCTCAACAGCCGCAGGGAATAGCTTGATTGTTGCGGCAGGCCAAGACTTTTTTAATAATTATGGAGCCGATGCCTTAGATGCAGGCGCAGGGCGCTTCTTAGTTTATTCTTCAAGCCCTCTCACAGGCTCGCGCGGCGCACAGAGTTTTGACTTTAAACGCTATGACACCAATTATGATAGCTACACACCAGCTAATGTGACGGAATCTGGCGATGGTTTTTTATATTCAATTGCACCAGTGATCACCGTCACAGCCGATGATTCTACGCGTGATTTTAACGTTAGTGACCCGACATTTACGGCTACATATTCGGGTTTTATTGATGGTGATACTATAGACAGCATTAATGGCGTTACGAATTTCACCACTTCAGCGAGCTTGAAATCGGCGGGCGGGGCGTATTCTATTACACCATCAGGCAGTTTAGGCTATGGGTATACGGGGACTTATGTTGAAGGGGTGTTAACAGTTAATAATGAAGTAATCACCGACATTATCCCCGATTCTGTTAAAATCGGTATTACGCAGAAACCAAAGCCCGTCACCGTATCAGCTTTGGGTTCGACCAGCTCATCCAATACAGTTCTTAATGTGGTTGAGGCCAGCGCTTCTGATGATAATGGTGCAGATCAAGGTGACACACCCACCGACAGCACAACGAAAAGCTGCTTAGATTCAGTGATGGGCGCTGATTGCGTTTTCCATTAAGTGATTGCGGACGTTCTTAATTTATGCTCGGCTGATTACTTGCGGTATTAATATTAGGCCGGCCTGTCCGTTGGCGGATACATCACCAGATTTATGGATGCATATAGATTGGCGCGTTTTTTTATCGTCTAGATCTCTATATCTGGGGTGATTGTCTAGATTTCTAAGGTTTTTGGCGATAATTAATGCGCTGTCAGGGAAGCTCATTAAGTCCTTTTCTGCCGCATTTTTTGTGAATTTCTTTAAAACCAGCGTGTTTTCACGGTCTTTCTTACTGGCTTTGCCCCTTGATTTTCCTTTGGGACTAGGTTTCAAAGCGCCCCAAACGTCTTGTGAGACTTCGCCAATATAGGCTTGAGATGCGGCGCGGTTGGCATAGGGATACCACATAGCGGTTAGAACAGAATGATCAACATGCAAAAAAGGCGTGCGGCCCAAGGCGCCTTTAGGGGCAAATAATTGCCATGCACGCATAACAAAATCGTCACGTTCAATATGCATATAGTCTTGAAAAATATCAGAAAAATCACTTATCGCTTGCAGCATTTTCCTGTGTAACTCACTGAGCGCCGCTGCGCTGAGTTGTTGATCTGCGGCCTTTAATTCTGCCGCGACAGAGTCTAAATCGAGAAGGGCGGGTTGTTGTCCTTGGCGTTTTAACGCTTCAAGCGAGGCCGCATCTGCCACATAGGTTATTTGCCCCGGCGATATAAATTCTCTTTTAGGCTGATCTGGCGAGGTCCACCATTGCGCCAGCACATCGGTATCGGTATCGACGTTTTGTATCTCATTTGCCTCAAGCTTATAGCGCTCATTCACCACAATCGCCGCTTTGACTTTGTGGCTTTTGAGCAGTTGCACAGCATGCTTCGCGCTATGGGCAATAGGGTAGGCTGTTTGGTTTTTATAATATGTGGGCATGGGTCAGTATACTCTGATAATGGCTATCATAAAAATAATTGATTTAAAGCCTTTTTAACCGACCCATGAACAATAAGATTATTGCGCGGAAAACACCTGTTTAAGTAACTCTGTGGTTCTCTGTGCAGGGTTTTCGCGGATGGCGGCTTCTTCTTTGGCGACATAATAGAATAGGCCATCCATGGCTTTGTCGACAACATATGCATTGAGGTCCGTTTTAACAGTTTGTGTAAAAGGGATTTGGCTATATTTGCCGATGACTTGATCATAAGCGCGCACGGCGCCTGCTTCTGCAAGGGTTTGTTCGATCACAGGATAGATCTCTTTGGCCAGATCACCGCCCATTGTCTTGCGCAAATACGCTGTCGCGGCATCATTCGGACCAGATAAAATGCTTGTCGCGTCATCAATCGTCATGCTTGAAATCGCAGCAAAGAATAACTCTTTAGCTTTTGGCGCGGCCTTTTCTGCGGCGACATTTAGACGGGTTTCAAGATCTGCGGTCAATGAGTTTAGACCCATTTTAGATAATGTGGCATCAACAACCGACAGCGTTTGTGGCAGCGGAATATGAATTTTATCATCAAGGTTAAACGCATTTTCTGTGCCGAGTTGCTTTGTGACTTTTTCAGCGCCAATACGCAAAGCCTCTTTCAGGCCTGCACCTATTTCACTGCTTGATAAGCTTGATGCGGTTGCGCTGCCGACAGAGCCAACCGCTTTTTGGCCTGCTTCACTTTTGATAACCGCAGTGGCTTTTTCCCACCATCCTTGTGCGGCGGCTTCATTCAAAGGCATAAACGTCGATGATAAGAGGGCCGCAGTGATGAGGATACGTAAATTGGAATTGGCAGACATGATGTTCTCTATTCTATAAATCTAAGGACTGAATTTCAGGGTAATTATCCATAGCTAATAGCTATGAGTCAATCATTCTCAAATTTTATGCGGGGTTAAGTTTGATAACTGGGCAAGATAGACTTAAACATTAGCGGTGATCTATGTATGATCACCATCTGCTTTCACAGATATAATAGTGACGATTAATAACGAGAGAGAAAACCATATGCGGGTTTTTATTGCGGAAAAACCAGAATTAGGCCGCGCCATTGCTGAGGCTTTAGGCGGCGGCAGCCGACAAGATGGCTTTATTCGCTGCGGCAGTGGCGATATTGTGACATGGTGTTTTGGTCATTTATTAACCCTGACCGACCCTGAAGATCATGACCCAAGCGCTTCTATGTGGACGATGAACAGCTTGCCGCTGCGCTGGCCCGTGCAGCATAAACCGATAGATGGTAAGTCTGCGCAAATCAATATAATCAAGACTCTAACGAATGACGCAAGCGAAATCATCCATGCCGGTGACCCTGATGATGAAGGGCAGCTTTTGGTTGATGAGGTTTTGGACTATATCGGCAATAAAAAGCCTGTAAAACGCATATTAATTAACGATCTGAATAAGAAAATTGTTCAAAAAGCATTGGCGACAATGCGCGATAATAGTGAGTTTTTTGGCATGTATCAAAGCGCCTTGGCGCGCTCGGTCTCAGATCAGCTCTATGGCTATAACTTAACCCGCGCTTATACAATTGCTGGGCGCGCAGGTGGGGTAGACCAGGTTTTATCGGTTGGGCGCGTACAGACCCCTATATTAGGCTTGGTGGTGCGCCGCGACCGCGCACATGAAAATCATAATGCGCATTTTTATCATGATATAAACGCTATTGTCAGCGATAAAGAAAAAGAGTTCCGTGCTAAATATCGCCCTGCAGAAGGGGTGAATGTCGATAAAAAAGGCCGTCTTCTTGATGGGGATCTCGCCCAAGAGATTTGCACAGCAATAAAAGATCAGCCCGTATCAGATAAGACGATTAATAAAGAAGATAAAGAATCCGCCGCGCCGCTGCCCTATAATTTGCTTAATTTACAAATTGATGCGTCACGTAAATTCGGCTATGCGCCTGATAAAACGCTGAAATTAACGCAAACACTCCGGGAAAAACACCGCCTTATTACTTATAACAGAAGTGATTGCCAATATTTATCTGATGAGCATCATGATGATGCGCCGCGCGTCCTTGATGCCATTGCCAAAACGGCGCCTGTTTTAGCCAAAGCCGCAGGCTCAGGCGATCCGGCAATAAAAAGCCGCGCATTTAATTCCAAAAATGTCAGCGCTCACCACGCGATTATACCCACGGAAAAAACCGCCGATTTATCGCGCTTAGAAGATGGCGAAGCAAAGCTTTATTTGCTTATAGCCCGTGCCTATATCGCGCAATTCTTCCCCAAATATGGCTATTGCCAAACAACGATTGATTTAACCATTGCTGGCTATGATTTTCGCTCCACAGCACGCGTGACAACGGTGGAGGGCTGGAAGAAGCTCTATAGACAAGATAAAGATAATGACGCGATAGAAGACGATGCCGCGCATGGCGGCGGTGAAAATCTTGATTGGGTTATGCCCGAGTCCGAGCTGTTCTGCCGTGATATAGATAATATTAAAAAAGAAACAAAGCCGCCTGCGCCTTATACTATGGCGGCCTTGCTTAAGGATTTAACGCGGGTTTCTAAATATATTACAGACCCGAAAATCAAAAAATTACTGCTGGCTAAAGACCAAGATAAAAAAGGCGAGCAAGGCGGCATTGGTACGCCCGCGACCAGAAGTGCGATTATTGCGCAGTTAATCAATCGCGGTTTTATTAGCGAGAAGAAGAAAAAAGTCACCAGTACAACGCTTGGCCGTGAATTTCATGATTTACTGCCCGAGGCCGCGACATCCCCAAATATGACAGCCCTATGGCACGAACAACAACAAGAAATCAAAGAAGGGCGTTTGACGATGCTTGGTTTTGTTGATGGCATTGCTGAACACGTTGCCAAAGAAATCGACAATATCAAAACGGGCGGCTTAAAAATTGTCGCCACCAATCTGCCGAAATGCGGCGTCTGTGATACGGGGTATTTACGCCGTAAGAAGGGCAAAAAAGGCTTTTTCTGGGGCTGTGGCAGTTACCCTGAATGCGGCGCGATTTACCAAGATAAACGCGGCAAACCAATGTTGGACGAAGAACCTCACGTCACCCCCGCACCATCCGCAGACCATCTTTGCCCTGATTGCAACAAAGGCCTAATACGCCGCCCTGCGAAGAGCAAGGGCAATTTTTGGTGGGGCTGTAGCGGCTTCCCCGCATGCACGTTCAGAGCTTTTGATAAGAATGGTAGCCCTGTATTGATTAAACCGCAGGAAAACGCGGCTGAGAGCGAGACTAAGGCGAAGCCTCAAGCTCAGACTCAAACCCAAAATCAGAACCAACCCCCACCCAAAGAGTGATGCCCTGCAGGCGTTGACAACCAAAAGGTTTAAACTTAAGCTGCAACTCGCGTTGTTCGGCGTGTGTAAACCTACGCTGAGAAAAAATACAGGACATATAAAATGACAAAATTGGCCCTATTTTTCCTTAATTTTATCCTTGTCTTTTCAATGAGCATTAACGTTGCTCATTCATGTGCCTTTGGCGTAAATTCTCATAAAACAGATATAGAGGAGAGCGCGGCAATTTTTATTGGTCAGCCGATTAATTGTAGCTTAGATGATGAGTATTATAGCTTCTTAGTCTTAAAGAACTATAAGGGGCCTAAAATGGCCAAATACCAAACAAACATAACCTGTAATATAGTACTGGAAGGTCAATCATACTTGATTTATGGGCGGAGTGATAACCCATCTAAGGGAGAGATAAGCACATCAACAGGGTGGAGCTGCTCCAAAGGAATGTATCTTCTTAATATCGTACCTAAAAGAATACAGCAAAGAGCTTTCATTAAATTACCGTATGTCTACAGCAGGATTTTGGAGTTGCGGTTAGACCGTCTTACGGCCGCCGCCTCAACTATTAGTGACAAGGACCGACAGTCTAGAGAGTATAGAATTAACAGAACCCATTTTCGCGTGCCTGAGAATTTTAAATACTGGCGTTATAGCGGGACAAATAAAACCCCTGTGCTTACGTTTATTGTGAATTCACGAACATTCGAAGGCGGAACAAGGATTGATTTAGATTCAGAAGATTTTTTAAAAATCAACATTGCCGATATAAATGCCCCGATTATGAAATGGCGAGACTGTAATGATAATGAATCCCTTCGGTGTACAACTGATATAGAAGTATCAGATAAAATAAGAGCATATATATCTTATAAAAAAGAAACAGGCCCTGTTGATCAGGGTGTGAAAGATAAGGTCAGTGCTCTTATTACGAGCATGGTCGTTGAGCATGAAAAGAAGCCAGAATAATGAGTTATTTAAAATTAATATTGTTCTGTATTTTAATCTCTGGTGTCACGCTTTGAAAGTGCCTCTCGCGGGATAGTTTTTGTCTTTAATAAAATTGATGGCATTTAGAATGTCAGCACAATGCGGGCGTGCAAAAGGCATGGTCTGTATAGAGGCGGAATAGATCGTGCCATCGGCTTGGATCAAAAATAAACTCGGTTCAGAAAATAAAAGCGGCTCTGTCAGCGCGGGCGGTTTTTTCTCTACTCTTTCAGACAAGAATAAACCCCATTGCTCGGCAGTGTCTTGGCTGAGGCCATAACCAATATTAATGTTCGGTATATCCCATTCATTACGCGTGCGCTGTGCGCGCTCTTCACTATCCATACTCACCGCAATTATGCTGACGCCAATTTCTTCAAATCGAGCATAATAGCTTTGCAGCTCTTCTAATTGCTGTTTACATTTTGGGCAATGTAGACCGCGATAGAAAACAATCATGGTAAAGGTCTCTGGCGATTGTTCATGGAGATCCCATGACGGGGCGGCGAGTGTAGAAAGCTGTAATACTGGCGCTTTACTGCCGGGTAATAGTGTTGAATGGGACATAGGAATCTTTCTTGTCATATGTTGTTTGCAATACATATAGTTTGAACTTAACGCTTATGAATATCTATTCGCGCGCTAAGATGTATCGGTTACATTCTAAATTTGCATTTCTTATAAAAATAAAGGCGGCTGAATCTTTTGACGTGCCACCATTTAGGGGGTAGCATCGCCCTCAATAGTCAGAATAAAATGATTCTGCAGTCAAAAAATTTTAGCCAAATCTAGTTACATCAAGTGTTAGGAAGTATGAGTTATGAGACAAAAAATAGCGTTGTTTATTATGGGGCTTATTGGGGCTTTTGGTTTCCTTGTGAGCGCGCCGCATTCAGGCTATGCCAATGAAGCCGCTGCGGGGGATGAAAACTCTTCATATACTCAGTCCCTAGAACACTATGAATACCCATTTGCTGTTGAGCGTTTTATATTTCAATCTCAGGGGCAAGAATTGGATATGGCCTATATGTATCTGCCCGCCACGAAGCCAGAAAAAGGGGTTGTTACGCTGCTGCATGGTAAGAACTTTAATGCGGCATATTGGGCACAAACAGCGCTGTCTTTAAATGCATCTGGTTATGGCGTTTTGATGCCAGATCAAATTGGTTTTGGTAAGTCGTCAAAACCAACGAATTATCAATATAGCTTTGAAGCGCTGGCGCTAAACACTAAAAACCTTTTGGCGCATTTGGATATTCAATCATCATTGGTGCTTGGCCATTCTATGGGCGGTATGCTGGCATCGCGCTTTGCTTTACTGTACCCAGAGCTTACAACGAAACTTATTCTTGTAAACCCGATCGGTTTGGAAAATTATTTACACTATGTCGAGTATAAAGACATTGATTTCTTCTATAAGAATGAATTGGCGCAACAGCCGCAAAAAATCATTAATTACCAAAAGAAAAACTATTATGATGGCGCGTGGAATACACAATATGCGGCCTTAACAACGCCTTTAATTGGTTGGGTTAATGGCCCTGATTGGCCTGTTTTGGCGCAAGTGAGTGCACGGAGCTATGATATGATTTTCACAGGTCCTGTGATTGAAGAATTTAGTGATTTTGTCATGCCTGTATCCCTTATTCTCGGTACGCGTGACCGCACGGGCCCTGGGCGCAATTGGATGAAGGCCGGCGTGGATTATGAATTAGGCCGCTATGACCTGTTAGGCGCACAAATCAGGAAACGTAACCCGAATATCAATGTTATAGAGCTGGATGGTTTAGGCCATTTGCCGCAAATTGAAAACTTCACGCGTTTCCAAAAATCACTTGAACAAGCGCTTACACAATAAACGCTAGGCTGACGCGTTGAAGGGATATTGACCTTATCTTGACTTTAGACAAAGACAAGAGGGCGCGCCTTGGCTTAAAGTATCATGCGCGGTAAGAGTAATGCGTTCAAAATAACAAATTTGAAAAAGGGTGTTTCATGAAAATAGGTGTTGTTGGCTGCGGTCAGGTTGGTTCTGCGAGTGCTTATGCATGCGTTATGCGCGGTATCGGATCGAAAATTGTGCTTGTCGATATGAACCCCGCTTTGGCTCATGCGCAAGCTGAAGACATACTCCACGCCACGCCCTTTGCTGCCCCGACGCAAGTACAATCAGGGACGTATGAAGACCTTATCAACGCCGATATTGTTATGATTGCTGCGGGCGTTGGCCAGAAAAACGGCGAAACGCGCCTTGATTTACTGAAAAGAAACGCCGATGTGTTTCGCGACATTATTCCCAAAATTCTGAAGGCTGCGCCTAATGCTATTTTGATGATTGCGAGCAACCCAGTTGATATTATGACCCACATGGCCGCCCATATAGCACGCGAGGCCACTGGCCATGACAGCACGCGCGTTATCGGTTCTGGTACAATATTAGATACTGCGCGATTCCGTGCCCTTGTCGCGCAGCATTTGGGGGTTTCAAGCCACTCCGTGCATGGTTATGTGATTGGCGAACACGGCGATTCTGAGATCTTACATTGGTCAGGTATGACAGTGGGGAATATCGGACTAGAAAATTTCGCTGCACAGGTACAAACTCCAATTACGCAGCCAATACGTGCCCAAATTGATGACGGCGTGCGCAATGCTGCCTATCGCATTATCCAAGGTAAAGGCGCGACATGGTATGGCATAGGCGCAGGTATGGCGCGCATTGCGCAAGCTGTAATTAATGATGAGCGCGCCGTTATGACATGCTGCACGCCAATGCCTGAAATTTTAGGCATTCCCGACGTTACATTATCCTTACCGCGCATTATTTCCAGCAATGGCGTACAAGATACAATGATTCCAGAGCTTAATGCCCAAGATACCCAAGCCCTAAAACAAAGCGCCGAAATCATCAAAGAAGCCATAACCCAGATTGGGTTTTGAGGGCGCAGCGTGCGCGCTTTAGACACCCGCATTTTCGAATGACCCTTTTATATAAGAATTTTGGTAATGGATATTAAACACTTACATGTTATTATCTACACCGTATCGATTGTTATTTTACTATAATAGGGCTCTTAATATGTTTCATTTGCGCGCCGCTTTCCTAATTTTCACTTGTTTATTTGTCGTGTCTTGTAAAGAGGATTCAGCGCAAATTGTAGAATGGCGCTTACAGTCTCAGGCCAGTAATACCAGTGTTGATTTTATCGAATTACAGCGCTTTGCTGATAATATTAAAGCCATGTCGGCTGGACGGTTTATTATAACCCCCCATGCCGGCGGCGGCATTACCAATGGCCCGGATATTTTTGATGCCGTATCAGAAGGGCGCATTGAAATGGGGAATGGCTGGCCTAATTGGTGGTCGGGTAAAAATCCAGCTTGGGCGATTATGAATGCAGGCCCGTTTGACTTTATGAATTTGGATTCATCGATGATGTTTTTCTTGGCTGGGGAAGGCACCAAGCTAGCTAATGAATTAGCTGCGCCTGAGGGCATATTATGGCGCCCTGCATGGTGGCCAGGTATGGAATTTGGCCTATTATCTAAAACGCCAATTAATAGCCTTGCTGACCTTAAGGAAAAGAAAGTAAGAATTGGCCCCGGATTGCCGAGTGTAGTTTTGGCGCAAGCGTCAGGCGCGTATACAATTCCCCTTGTTGCACAGGAAATATATTCAGCGCTTAATAATGATGATATTGATGCTGTAGAATGGACGACGGCGGCGGGCGTTCTGGATTTAAACATTCACGACATTGCAAAACACGCGATTGTCCCTGCGGTCTGGCAGCCTTCTGTGCTTTCTGATTTTTTGATTAATCAATTGGCTTATGATGCTTTGGGCGATGATTTAAAAGCGATCCTTGAATCGGCGATGAAGGCTTATGCGCTAGAAACTACGTTTAAATCTAAACAGGCTGATATCGCGGCGATGCAGAAGCTGATTGATGATGGCGTTAAGGTCGTGAGATGGTCAGATAAAGACATTGGGCATTGGGCCGAGGCAACAGACGCAATTTTACAGCATTATAAAGAAGACCCTTATACAAAGAAACTACTTGATCAAAAGCATGAATTTAAAGCGCGCTATTTAGAATATTACAAATATTTCAAAAGATATGATTAGGACTAAAAACACTTGAAATCCTCAATTCATTTGCTTGTTATACTGACATTGACCACCATGATTATTATGGGGGCTTTTGTGGGCATGCGTTATGTGCTTGAGGTTTCGAGTAATCATAAAGATCTGGCTATACGTGCGGATAATATTGCGACAAGAATATCAAATGCGGTACAGCCAACTATTTGGAATATCTATAGCAAATCAACGCATCGTGCTTATTCCGAAGATCTGACCTCTGCTATTGTTGATTCTGAATTTCTTGATCCTTACGTCATCGGTGTTTCAGTCTATGGTAATTTTGGCCATGTGTTCATGGCGCGGTATCGTGATGAAAACGGCACTATTGTCAATCATGCCCCCTCTATTCATAAAGCATCTTTGTTGCGGGCCGATCAACGCAGTCTCATGTCTGTTAAGCAGGGTGAAATGACGATTGGTAATGTGTTGGTTTTGTTAAGCAGTGCACCGAACCGCGCGAATATCAGAAAGCTTCTGGTGGTTGAGCTTATTCAGATCTTAAGCATATCGATTATTTTTGTCCTGTTTTTATTCTATGCGATAAGGATGGCGCTGTTGAAGCCTGCCGCTGAATTAGCTGCCGCAAATGCCGAGCTTGAAGAATTCACCTATAGAACTTCGCATGATCTAAGAGCGCCGCTCATTTCCGCTATTAAACTATCTGATATGGCTATTGATGCTTATAAGAGCGACAAAAAAGAAATGGCTATGAACTGCATGCAGCATATTAAAACTTCTCTTGTAAAATTAGAAGCGCTGACTACCGACATTTTATCGCTAACGCAAACGCAAAAACAGCAAGAAGAAAAACAAGAGATTAAGTTTGACGCACTCATTCAAGACGCGATTGAAAAACTGCAATATATGGACAATGTTGAGCGCTTAAATATTACGGTTGATATACAATCAAACCCGAAAATAATGCTCAAAAAGAGCCGTATTCAGTTGATTGTTGAAAACCTGATCTCAAATGCGATTAAATACCAAGACTTGAATGCAGAACAGTCTTTCATCACCATTAGCACTTATACTGAAGGTAAAAACATCATATTTGAAGTGACGGATAATGGTCTAGGTATTCCAGAACAGAGTAGAGATCAGCTCTTTAAAATGTTTAAACGTTTCCATGTGAGAACGTCTTTTGGCTCGGGGCTAGGTCTTTATATGATTAAGAAAAGTGCCGAGATCATCGGCGGCGCGATTGTCTATGAACCTCGGACGCAGGGTTCAACCTTTAAACTTGTTGTGCCTTTCGGGCGCGCGATTTAACTAATGATTTTTTAACATACGGAGTTTTAAATGTTATCCAAGGAAAGAGTACAGAGTCCAGAAAAACTGGCAAAGACCATAGAGGAATGCAAAGCTGCTGGAAAAAAGGTGGTTTTTACAAATGGTATCTTTGATTTTGTGCATGCGGGCCACTTAGAATATCTAGAAAAAGCGCGAAGTCTTGGTGATATGCTTGTGATGGCGATTAACAGTGATGCCTCGACTAAACGCATTAAAGGTCCGACGCGCCCTATCAACAAACAAGAGGATAGAGCACAAATCCTCGCGGGCTTACGCTGTGTAGATTTCGTGACTGTGTTTGATCAAGATACACCGACTGAAATATTAGACCTACTTAAGCCCTCTATTCATGCTAAAGGTGGGGATTATGACCCAGAAAAAATGCCTGAAACGGCGACCGTTCGTAAACATGGCGGTGAAGTTGTGATAATTCCGCTTAAAGACGGCTACTCAAACTCCAAACAATTCGAAAAGATTCAAGATACGCAAGATGATAGTTTCGAGCGTCCAGACTGGTTGGCGGGGGCGCAAAAATAAACAGGCTTGATCTTATATAAAATTATCTAAGATCAAAGTGTTACACCTTATACTAATTAACCAGAATTTTACTCTTTTGACGTATAAATTACTAAGTATATTTGATAAAGGGACTGAAAATAGGGCTCAAATAATGTAGCTATTTAATTATGAAGGCCGAAGGCTGTAACGTGCTAACGTCTCTATATAATTCACAGTCCTCCCCTAAAGACTGCATAAGAAATGCAATAAAGAAGCCTTTATGCCCCGCTTGCTTAGTTTAACATATAAACCCTGTGTGGTTTGTGCCCAAGTAAAGAATGACGTATATGAATTTTTTGATCAATCTCTATAAAATCAAAAACCCTGATAAAGCTTTAACGGCGGCCTATGTGGTGGCCTTTTCTGTGATTGCTGCTTTTACCCTAGCGGGTCATTTTACAACGTATTATATTATGAAGAAGCAGGCCGAAAGTACAGAGCTCACTTATCAACTGAGTCGGATCAAAGGCCAAGTACAAAGAGTGCCTTACCATGTTGCTAACTTTGCTAAGCACGCCACTGAGATTGATCAGCTTATTTTAAGCCAGTCGTTAAAGGAAATTGAAACCAATCACTTATTTATTGTCTCAAAAATTATAGGCAAGGATACAATTAGCGAGCGTTTAACGCAGATTTATTATAATTCTAGTTTTGATATCCACTCAAATGTCATTCGGTACCTTGCTATTGCGCGCAGATGTGTTGAAGAAGACCTTGTACACGGGGACCCTAAAAAAATATGTGAAATTACGGAAGAATTGATCGCTGACGGTTTGGAAGCTGAGTTATCAAGCGGTTTTGATGTCGCGCTTGAAGGCTACAGGGCTGAGACCGTTGACAAGATTAAAAAATACCACCGGATTCAAGTTTACGGCACAATTATCATTTTATTGGTTCTTTTGCTTGAGGCTGTTTTGATCTTTCGTCCTTTAATCACCCAAATCAAAGCATATCATCGGGCGCTGTTAAAACAAGCACTTGAGGACCCTCTGACAAAACTTAAAAACCGTCGCGCTTTTTCACAATCCGCTGATGCTGAACTTAGACGCGCGCAAAGAGATAAGACCCCCATATCTATCGCATTGATGGACCTTGATAAGTTCAAACTTGTTAATGATACTTATGGACATGATGTTGGTGATGCTGTGCTCATACATTTTTCGGCGATGCTCAATGAACATCTGAGGGTAGGGGACATAATAGGCCGTGTAGGCGGAGAAGAATTTGCTGTCGTGCTCCCACATTCAACCGATGGCCCAGAAGCGTTTAAAATTCTTAATCGTATGCGTGAGATTGTTGCCAATACGCCATGCCCTTATACAGATAAAAGCGGGAAAGCATGCACTTTGAGCTATTCTGTGAGTATTGGATTGGTCGCTGTGGTGCCTGACGATCAGAAAATTGAAGAACTGCTAATTATATCAGATGAAATGCTTTATAAAGCCAAGGATACGGGTCGTAATAAAGTTGTGCTGGCCGGTGCTTAATAAGCAGGCCCGATTTGAGCCATTTTTGGCTGTTCATACGGAGTGAGTTTCTCACCTTTCTTTGAGGTCACGATCTTAATTATTTCCTGTGTTTACCCGGGGTTCTCTAGGCATACATATCCTTTAGCTTTGATTTTGAGATTCGTCTGGTCTATATGCCCATCTCTTGGCGCCTTTTCACAGAGAGAAAAAGTTATAGATGTTGATAAATACGCGCACCGAATAGCTAAGGTTTAGGATGCGAGCTAAAACCCTGACCTTTAGGTGACTTACGAGATCTTGTGTCGCACGGTATACTTAATAATGAGAGGCGGACGGCTATATGAACAAATGCGTTACACATAAGTTATTAGATTCTTCGTGCAAAAAGAGCCCTGTTTTGTGCAAGCCTTTATGCACTCTTGTTCTAACGTCTTTACTGCTCAGTTCTGCGTGTTTCATACAGCCTAGCTCAGCGCAGGCGCTGCCGACAGGTGGCAGTGTTGTGCACGGGGTCGCTGAGTTTGATTACAATGAAGAAAACGCGCTGCATATTCAGCAAACAACGCAGAAAACAATTATAAACTGGGATAGCTTTAACATAGGTGAAAATCAGCTTACTGAGTTCCACCAACCTAATAATAATGCCATCGCGGTTAATCGTATCGTTGGGAACAGTATTGACCCAACGCAAATTTTAGGCACGCTTATAGCCAATGGAAAAATTCTTGTTCTGGATGGTAATGGTGTATTTTTTGGGCCTGATTCACATGTCGATGTCGGCGGATTACTGGCCTCTACAGGCGATATAAAAGATCAGGACTTCATTACAAACGATGTGATCACAATATATAATGCGGCAACGCATGGTGCGATTATCAACCAAGGCCAAATTAATATTAAAGATGCAGGCATTGCCGCCTTTGTTTCGCCGACCATCATTAATAATGGTTATATAACTGCAAAATTAGGGCACGTTGTCTTAGCGGCGGGTACGCAGGCAACGCTTGACCTGTATGGTGATGGTTTATTAGAGCTTGCCCTTGACCAAGGCCAGAAACAACAAATTATTAACGCAGGTCATATTAGCGCGGATGGCGGTTATATTCACATAGAGGCGGCTGCGGCGAGTGATGCCGTTGATAACCTCATTATGAATACGGGGGTTATTGCGGCCAATAGTGTCAGCGTTGATGAAACAGGGCAAATTCATCTTTATGCTCAAGGAAGCCAAAATACAGCGTCTGGCGCGAGTGATACAAATCTTATTGTCAATGATGGCCTTATTGAAGCATCAGGACGTGAAGTTGCTGCGCAAGGCGGTGATGTGATCCTTCGCGGCGGCGCACAAAGCGTTGTTCAGGTCTCGGGCTCCATTGATGTGTCTGGCAAAACAGGTGGCTATATTGAGGTCACAGGCGACAAAGTCGCTTTGTTTGATCATGCTTTTCTTGATGGGCGCGGTGATAATGGCGGCGGCGATATATTAATTGGTGGCGATTATCAAGGTTCTGGCGATACATACACAGCGCAATATACATATATTTCATCAGAGTCGACTATTGCGGCGGACGCATTGCTCTCTGGGGATGGTGGTAAAGTGATTGTCTGGGCGGATGATACAACGCGTTACTATGGTGACATTTCCGCCCAAGCTGGCGCGCAATCTGGTGATGGTGGATTTGTTGAAGTCTCAGGTAAGAAAAGCCTGCTTATGCGCGGGGGCGTAGATTTAACTGCGGCAAATGGCACTACGGGACAATTGCTTGTTGACCCGCAAGACATTTACATTGTTGATGCCGCCGCCGCTGATGATGGCGCGACAGCTGATGCCGTTTTTGGCACGGCGACATCCACAGATTATACTTTCTCTGATGATCATATTGAAACGCTTCTGACGTCGGCAAATTTAACTTTGCAAGCTGAACGCGATATTTACGTTAATGAAGATATTGATACCAGTGCTGGTAATTATGCGCTGAGCTTGCAAGCGGATAATAATATCAATTTGAACGCTGATTTCAACATTGATGGCGCGCTTAGTTTATTGGCGGATGTTGATGGTGTCGGTGGCGGCGGGATTGTTTTGAGTAAAGATATATCCATCACCACAACAAATGACACTATACTCCTTAACGGATCAATTGATAGCGACGGTACAGCCAGAGATTTAACATTGGCCGCGGGTACAGGTAATATTGATTTTATAGGCAATGTTGGTTCAAGCAGTAGTCTTGATGTTCTGACCATTTCTTCCGCTACGGATGTGTCGGGCGATAATGCGGATGTGAGCAACAGCGCGACAGCCTCTATGGATGTCAACGTGCTTGATGTTACGGCCATAGGAACTGTGAACTTGGGCGCGGTAGAAATCCAGTCCGACACAGTGACGGATGAGATCTCTATTCTTGCACAAAATGTTATCCTTAGCGGCGGCTTAACAGATCTGGATAATGGCAATATAGGCACGCAAATTTGGGTGCATAATGACCTGACAATTAATGGTGACGTTAACTTAAGCCATGAAACTGATTTCAGAGCCGGTGGTAATATTGCCTTTAATGCCAATGTTACACAAAGAGGTGGAAATTATTTTAGGGTCCTGGCGGGGAATCATGACTTTACGGGGTATGATACGAGTCTGGATTTAACGCTTAACCCTAACCTAACTATCCCTGACGGCGTGCGCGTATTTCAAGATTTAGGATATGAAACCTACCTAAGTCTTGATACGGGCACAGGCAAGATTGATATTGATGGTGTTTTGGAATCTGATGTTCAGATGCGCATGTATCGTGGTGATATTGAGTTAGAGGATGGCAGCATTATTGCCCATGGTAATTTATTTATTAGCAATGGCCGTATTACAACGGATGCTTCAACAGGGATCGATATATCTGTTGCTGGAGATTTAAGTTTTAGTTATGGGTATGATGTCGGGGATGCCGCTAACCCTTTACGGATTAGCCATACAGCTTCAGGGGGGACATTGACCTCAGGTTACCCCAATCAAGCGAACTTAATTATCACGGATAATCATTATGCTGATGTTTCTGTGTCTGGGCGCATTTACATGGTTGCTGGTGATGCGGTTATCATTGATAATAATGGCGATACGTTTGAAAATTTATGGGATACAAACCTGACTTCTACGCTGACCTTGGATACCACGACGAATGGGACAAATATTACTTTTCTCCCCAATATATGTTGTGGCGCAGCGGTAAATAACACGATCACCATTGCCAGTGCGGTTTTGGGTGGTGATTTTAGTGTGAGCGGTACCGATAATATTATTATCGGGACAGGCGCGGGCGCGGCTATTGATGCGAGCGCTTCTACTGGTACGGTTTTCCTCGGGGCGGATATCAAGAATAATAATTGGCAAGATTCTAATGGCACGGGGCAGGTTCTTATGGGCGATAGCGGTGCCTATATTGATATGGGCACGAGCGGCGATCTAATCCTACATGCGGGTAGCGGTATTGATGTTAATACACGTGGCCTGACAAATCTTTCTGTACAATCTAATAGCGGCAATATTAATATTCACAACAGCGTTAGCGGTGACATGAATATCATAAGCGCTAATGTGTCTGATGTGGATGGTTCTAACCAACTGGCCATTAGTGGGGTAGAGATTCTCGCAGCGACCGACGGCGATGACATCGTTCTACGTAATGATGCGGGTGATATTACGTTTAGCGCAGATATGAGCTATATTTATGCTGGCGGCGCAGGGAATGAAGGCTTTGTTAGGTTGGATGCGGGTTATACGGCGGCGCAAAGCGGCGCAGGGATCGCTTATGGCGGCGGCACAATCAACCTAGGCGGCGCAGGCCTTGTTTTACAAGCGAATAGTGGTGTTGGGAATCATTCCGGTGCTGAACTGCGCACAAAAAACCTCAGTGATTTAGCAGCCATTTTGTCTTCTGGATCGGTTTACATCAACAATGATGCCAGCTCTACGCGGGATATTGTAATAGGAACGGTGAATGGTGTTTCGGGCATGACGACGAACCGCTCTATAGTCATGACAAATTCTGCCCCTACAGATTTCATTATAAATGAGGCCATTTCAGGTTCTGCTTTTTGGTCGCATTCTATCTCTACTCAGGGCGTTCTTGATATTAACAATACAATCACTGGCGGCGGCATTTCTTTGTCAGCCATGGCTTTTGACATTGATGCCGATATTATACACCCTGGTGGTGGTAATAAAGGGGCGTTGCATTTTACTCAGCAAGGGGGGCTTTCCCTTGGCATTGGATCAAGCGCATCAGCTTCATCCATTCTTGATGATACATCCTTATCGCACATTGGAGATGGCTGGTTTAATGATCTGAAATTTATAGCAAGAAACATAATTGATATCGCCACGGCGAGCTTTTCTGATAATACAGTTTTTCAAACGACCTCTAACAACGCGAATATAGAGCTTAGCGGCGATATAAGCACCACTGATGATGGCGGGTTTGAATTTATCAATCATGGCACAGGGCAAACCATTTTGGGCGCTGACATCGACAGCTCAGCCTCCTCAGGCAATATTGTCTTTACGGATAATGTGAAACTGGTCGGTAACAGACAAATTTCAACGGGAACGGGCGGCGGTGATATTGCCTTTACTGCTGCGGTTACCGCGGATGCAGCGAGCCAAAATTTAACGCTAATTGCCGGCACGGGCGATATTGTCTTTAATGCTGATTTAGGCAGTACAACGACACGTTTTGCCGATATAGCCATTAATTCTACCCATGATGTAACCGTGGCCAACGATTCCTCAATTTTCGCAACAAATTATACGCAAAGCGCGGGCACTGGTTTGACCAGCTTTGGAGCGCCAGCTGCGGGTTATGGCATAGACGTCACCAATGATCTTTTTGTAGAGACGGAGTCCCTCACCGGTAAAGTGCATGTTGGTGGCAGCGTAAAACTTAATAAAAATGCATCGCTTATTAGCTTAACGGGGCTCGTGCCTTCAGGTGATATGGATTCTTCAACAGATTTTAGTTGGACGGATTCCACAGATGGGGTCAGTACCGACACGAATTTTACCTTTAACAGCCTTGTGATTAATTCTTTTGTCCCGCCAGTCATTTCAAATGGACTTGATAGCTTATTGAGTATTCTTGATAACGTGAGAGCTACAATATTCAGTTTCAAGGCGTTAGATATAAAAGCAGCGCAAACGAAGACCTCACAAAGCGCTTCAACGCCCTCACCGACATCAAGCCCCCTCGTGACGGGTGATTTTGATATGGATTTTGAGCCATTATATGAACTCTCTGTGCCCCAAAGCCCCGGCAATACGGGCGACGAAGATTAAGCTCTATAGGCATAAGCTGGGCGAGTGCGCTTTAAATTGTGATTTTGGTTTGGTTTCTAAAAGTCACTTTGCTGCATTTCTTTCATGACGCGGATAATATCCTCAATCATCAAGATGAGCTGAGGGGCTGCGTTGAAGGCTGTGGTCTCATCACCGCTCATTAGGGCGGCCTCAATGGTTTCTGCTCTTTGCCCGGGGTCGTTCGCTCCCACGGTATAGGCCAGAGATTTAAGGTCATGTGCGCTAGATTGCAGATTCTTGCTGTTTTTATCCGTAAGGGCATCTTTACAGTTTTGGATATGATTTTCTAAACTAATGATGTAAATTTGTAACATCTTCGATCGCTTCTCTTGGTGGAATCGGTTGAGAAAATTATTGAGTAGAGTAAGGTCAAACATGAGTTGTGCAGTTTTTTAATGGGTGATCGGATAAAATTGAGGTCTTAGTATGAGAGAAAAAATTTTACTTGTCGAGGATGAACCAGCCCTTCTTGAAACGATAAAGGAATATTTGGAGCCACGATATTATGTGGTTACAGCAAGAAATGCTGCGCAAGCTTCCGAAGCACTAGATACAGTCGATTTCAAAGCGATTATTGTCGATCTAGGACTGCCAGACATTAGCGGGTTGGCTGTCATCAAAAAAGCTCGGAAGATTAATAAAAGGTTGGCTATTATTGCGTTAACAGGTGATCAAACACTTGAGACGGTACAGCACGCAATGGAACTAGATATTGATGATTATCTAGTCAAGCCGGTCGATGCTGAACAGCTTCATGACCGTATTAAAAAAGCAGTGCGGCATAGATATGTGGTTATTTAGGGGAGAGCTGTACTATCTCTCTCGCTACTCCGCTTTTGCAAAGCCCCCAGGGGGCATGATAGATAAAGTCCCCAAATAACAAAATTTTAATATTATTAGCCCATACTATTTTTATATATACGAATAGGAGGGACGGGTTGTTATGAATAATTTTGTTGATGTTGACGGGCTTAAACTAAAGAAAAAAGTTCGAGCGCTTATTACCAATGATGATATGGAGTTTCTTCTTATTAGGCCTCATGGTTATAAAGATAATTCTTGGACTTTTGTTGGCGGTGGCGTCGAAGATGGTGAAACCGATATGGAGGCGCTGTATCGGGAGCTGCAAGAAGAAGTTAACATTCAAGAGATTACCTCCGTCCAAGAATCAAGCCTCGTTAACTGGTTCGCTTTCTCCGAAGAATTTAAAGCCAAGAAGAATTTCGATTATGATGGCCAGCATGCAACGTATTTTCATGTGTCTGTGCCCAACCATACGCAAATCACCATACAAGACTGTGAAGTTGCCGATTTTTGCTGGTCAAGCGACAAAGACGTTTTAAAACGCATCACAGTTTCGAAACACCGTGAGATTTTCAATTTTCTTGCAGATGAATTTGAATTGCTTTCTATCGCATAGCGGGCATTTAAACTGGCCTATGCGGCGCTTTAGGTTTCATCTCTATCATATTTCAAAGCCATGACGGTTACTTTAGATTTTGGCGTGGGGTGAGGGCTGTGCTCTGGCGAAGGGTTGTGCGCATGTGCTGCTTTAAAGAAACCCTTTTCGACCATTGTTCTAAGAATATCTCTTTCATGAATATGAATTAACAAATGATCTGGAATGCTGGTGGCGTGTTCTGATCCATGCATGAAATGCTCAAGTATTAAATGCTGTAAATAATAGCTTTCTTGCTGTTCGTGCAATAAGTCTTCTTTGTGATGCGCTTTGCGCTTGCGGTCATGATCCGTTTGCTTGGCGTTGGTTGTCAGGCTGAGCTTTATGGGGGTTAATTGCACTTCCAAAGTTGCGCGGTGACCGCCTTTAGGTAAATCAACCAACCCAACGACAGTGACACTGACATCATGTTCTTCTGAGAAATAAGCCTTCACTTTTCCAAGTGCTTTTGAGAAGGCCTCATGTATATTATCTTCTGAATAACCTTCAACCAATGTGCGGTGAATGTTTTGCTTTATCAAAGAGGCGTGCCCCGCAGAGGTCGCATCTCTTTTTTCTTTAAGTTCAGATAAGAGCTCTATGATATCGTCAGCATAGGTTGAGACAAAGCTTCTGAGGCGTTTGTCATCATCAAGATTATTCTTAATTTGACCTAATTCATCGATTAAGAAATCTATATCTTTATTGTGGGGCATGGCAGTTCCAAATGTTTAAGGCGGCTAAGACAGGGAGGCCTATGCAAAGATTAACTTAAGTTAGAAAATTCTACAAGAGAGCAGGGGACCACGCAGCTATCTGGTGGGTTGTGATGTATATGTTGAGTAAATTCTTGACGGCTGTGCATATAAACACTTATTTTAAGAACATGAGTAAAAATAATAATGAGCATATGAGCGGTGATTCTGTTAACTCTGTTGATGAGTCGACAGAGGCGGATTGTGATCTTTTCCCTGCGGAAGTCTTAGAGTCCTTAAAAGATACCGCAGATAAGTTAGAGACATATAACCCGCAACTCTCTGAGCAAGAAGCCCTAGCCGACCGGGTCATCGCAATGCAGCTTAAAAAGTTTCTGCGTGACCAAGAGGGCTAATCGCACCTCGAAACCAAGCTAAACTTTTTTAAATATTAGGCAATGTGTGTGTTCATAGTCTTTGTGATAGTCAGGTTTCGCGCCTGTCCAACGCAGGATGACTTCAGCTTGAGGCTTAAGACTTTTTGAGATGTGATGATGGAAATCACGCACGAGCGGTGTATAGCTTGTATCTTGAATATTATCGGATTGTACGATGATTAAAGCCTCTTTTTTCATGACGGTAGCGACTTGCGAAAAAATGAATTCAAGACGTTTAAGATAGGCTTCATAGCCATCATATTGAGGGTCGCCACCATAAAGCGGATTCCAATCTCCATCACTGATCATATAGGGTGGAGAAGTAATACAGAAATCCATTTGAGGCAAACCGAGCGCTGCTATATTCGCAGCATCATCATGTGTGATGTTCTGCCAATGCTCTATTTGGCCGGCACCCCATTCAAAACGCTCAGCATCCGCCTCAATGCCGTAAGGGATACGCCCCATTTCCTCAGCGACAAAAGCTGTTGTTCCAAAACCTATGAATGGGTCAAAAACAGAATCGCCTTTTTTTGTGTAATTCTCGATGAAGTAACGAACAAGACTTTCGGGGTATTGGTCACAATTATCGATATAATTCGGAGTGTTTTGCCCGGTTAAAAACGCAAGCTCGATAAAACTGGGATAGGCCATGCTCTTTGTCTCGTTAAAAGTAATCAATATACAATATGTTCTTCTTCAGCAGTTTAACGGAGTTTACTGTTTTGAAGCAAAGATTAATTTAGGTACGTTCTGTACAAAGAGATGCAGCACTTTACGCATTGTAGAATAGGAACTTTGCGCTTCGTCAGCTTAACTTGGAGATAAAAATTTAGTTTTAACGGAAAGCCCGTTAACCTGCCCTTGATTTACACGCGCCCCAGACCAGACTTCCATGCTTAAGGGAACATCCACGCCTGTTTCTAATGCTTTAATTAACGCCTCTTCAGAAGAAGCTGATAGTAGGTAACGATCAATTGAATTCTCTCTCATTAGGCCATCAGAAACGATTACAGCTAAATGGAATTGTGAGGTCAATTGTTTACCGGCTATTGATTTATGCTCTATTTCAGGACTAATGATGTCTTGGGCGCCATTAATAATTTTAATCTCCACTGGGTTAAAAGAGCCCGGAGCAGGGGATTCTGAGGCTTGCAGTATTCCTTTAAGTTTCATCATAAAATCTTTCATGCCAAGTTTACCCAACTATTATACATAAAAACATAAAAAATTCAATGGGAATGTCTATTATAAAAAATAGCTTTAGTTTAAATGTCGTGTTTCGGAATTGATCCTATTGTAGAAAAGGCGCATTATGCCTTAACGTTATATATAAATTTATGGTGCCCGTTTTAATCAATAAAGAGAGCTGATGTGAATATGAAGCCGTGTATTTGTGGTAAGTCAAAGCCTTTCGCCGCATGCTGCGCGCCATTTCTGTCTGGCGAAAAAATTGCAAAAACCCCTGAACAGCTTATGCGTTCGCGTTTTTCGGCATATGCATTGGGCGGTTATGGCGAATATTTACTATCGACTTGGTTACCATCCTGTGCACATGGATTGGTTGCGTCCGAGTTATCAAAGCCCACTGTAAATTGGCAGGGTTTGCACGTTATATCCTCATCGCAAAAAGGGGATAATGGGGTGGTAGAATTTAAGGCTTGGTTCTCTGCCTCATCACGTTTTGATGATTTGGAGGTCATGCATGAAGTATCGGAATTTATTCGTATAGGATCACGTTGGTTTTATGCCGGTGTTAAGAACAACAACTCAATAAGCGCTATTAAAAACATTAAACAATAAGGAGATAAGACCATGAAAACTACAGGATATGCCGCTCATTCATCAGATGCCCATATGGTGCCATATCATTTTGAGCGCAGAGATTTGCGCGCGAACGATGTCGCCATTGAAATTCTTTATTCTGGCGTTTGCCATTCTGATCTTCACACGGTCAATGGTGACTGGGGCCCGCAGGCCTATCCGCTTGTGCCAGGACATGAAATCGTTGGCCGCGTTTTAGACGTAGGCTCGGATGTTAAGGCTTATAAAGTTGGCGAGAATGTGGCTGTTGGCTGCATGGTTGATAGCTGCCTTGCGTGTGATCAATGCGATAATCATGAGGAACAATATTGCCGCAACGGCATGACGGCGACGTATGGCGCGCCAGACCGAATCAGTGGTGAAACCACTCAAGGTGGGTATTCTAAGCATATTATTGTACGTGAAGAGTTTGTGCTGCGTGTTCCTGATAAGTTAGATCTCACCAGAACCGCGCCAATCTTATGTGCAGGCATTACAACTTATTCACCGCTACGCACTTGGAATGTCGGCAAAGGCAGCCGCGTTGGTGTTATCGGGCTTGGTGGTCTGGGGCATATGGCGGTTAAATTGGCCGTCGCCATGGGCGCGGAAGTTACGGTTATCAGTCGCTCCAACAACAAAGAACAAGACGCAAAAGACATTGGCGCGAAAGCTATTCTCGTCTCGCAAGATCAAGCCGCGATGGAGAAGGCTGTACACTCATTTGATTTGATTATTGATACAGCCCCCGTGAAACATGATCTGAACCCTTACACGCCTTTATTAGACGTTGATGGCACGATCGTTATTGTTGGTCAGGTTGGCCCCATGGATGAGCCGTCGACTATGCCGCTTATTTTTGGTCGTCGCCGTGTGGCAGGCTCTTTAATTGGTGGGATTAAAGAAACGCAGGAAGTTTTGGATTTTTGCGCTGAACATAATATTCATCCTGAATGTGAAATGATCAAGATGGAAGATATAAATGATGCGTTTGCACATCTGTCTAAAGGCGACGTTGCACATCGTTTTGTCATTGATATGGCCAGTTTAAGTGCTGAAGGTTAATTTCTAAACGCGGCGCATCGTAAAGATTAACTTAGTTTGAGCCGTCCCGCTGTATGAACAACGCAGTGGGACGGCATAGCCTTTCTTTGAAACTTTTTGCGGTTGAGATACGAATTGAAGCAAATGGAAAGTAATTACTCTTATATTTTAATATTTTTAGAGACTGGTTTTTAAATGTTTGATTCTCATATTCGCCCTTATATTGACCCACCGCTTAACCTGATAGCGAAAATGCTCGCACATTATGGTGTGTCCGCCAATTTACTTACATTTATAGGCTTTGGCTTTGCGCTATGTTGCTTTGTTGCTCTGTCATTTGGCTTTTATGGGGCTGCGATTGTTTTTATCGTGCTTAATCGCCTGATGGATGGCTTAGACGGGCCTTTATCGCGACAGACGACATCCACTGACTTAGGCGGTTTTCTTGATATTGTTTTTGATTTTATATTCTACTCAGGCACTATTTTCTTCTTTGCTGTGGGCTTTGCTGATTTAACCGTAAATATGGCTTTGGCTGCGGCCTTCTTGATTTTCAGTTTTATGGGTACAGGCAGCAGTTTCCTAGCTTATGCTATTGTTGCGACGAAACGGGGGGAAAACCATGAAGCGCAAGGAAAGAAGTCGTTTTTCTATGCCCATGGCTTGGCAGAAGGGGCGGAGACAATTTTTGTACTGCTGCTTATATGTATCTTTCCTGCGAGTTTCCTCGCTATTGCTTATATTTATGGCCTGATCTGTTGGGCAACAACTTATGGTCGGATAATGCAGGCTTATCATGGGTTTAAAGACTGATTAAGGTTATAAGGTTTAATAAAACTCTTGGGGGTGTAACCTTTCTGTTTAGCTGGGCGAATACGATCTGTAGATGATAACCCTTACAGATCAGGCCCCATATGAGTATTGAAATTATTAAACGCTGGCTTCCCTTGCTTATTATTGGCGGTTTTATGGCGGCGGCATATGCGCTTGGCTTACATGAACAAATCTCTTTAAAATTATTGCAGGATAATAAAGAAGAGCTGTTAAGTGCCGTAGCTGAACATCAGATCATCACAGCGCTTATCTTTATCGCGACTTATATTGTGTTTGTGGCTCTGTCCTTGCCTGCAGCGACGCTATTGACGCTGAGCAGTGGGTTCTTGTTTGGAACATGGTTAGGGGCGCTCTACACTGTAATGGGGGCGACAATTGGTGCAACTATACTTTTTTATATAGCGAAAACTTCATTAGGGGCCGCCCTGCGCGAGAAAGCGGGCGGGCTTTATAAGCGTGTTGAAGGTAATATGAAAGAAAATGCGGTTGGCTATTTAATGTTTATGCGCCTTGTGCCAGTCTTTCCGTTTTTCTTAGTCAATATTGTGCCAGCGCTTTTTAACGTAAAACCACGTATTTTTATTCTGACGACGTTTTTCGGTATTATGCCGGGCAGCTTTGTTTTTGTTAATCTCGGTAAACAGCTCGCCACGATTGAAAGCTTAAATGATTTGGCCTCCACGCAAACACTTTTGGCTTTTGCATTGCTCGGGTTTTTTGCTCTTATTCCAACGCTTTATAAGCAGTTCAGAAAACGCAATGCCGCGGCGGCGCTGAGTGTATTGGCGATTATAGCTTTTCCTCATGCTGGCTATGCAGGGGATGAGGGGCGCAATAAATTTTTAACGGCTTATGATGGTTTGTTAAAAACATATGTGCAGCCTGTGTACGACCAGGCCATAGCTTATAACGGCGTTGATTATGATGGTTGGGGCGCTGATCCGCGCCATCAAGAAGCGTTAAAACGTTTCTTTGCTGAGAATCCTGATGATTACACGGGGGAAGCAAAGAAAGCCTTTTGGATTAACGCTTATAATTTTCTAACCATAGACTTAATTTTGCGCGAAAATGAACGCGAGAGCATAAAAAACCTAGGCGGTGTATTTACAAGCCCGTGGAAAAAACACTCATGGATGATCGCCCAGCAGGATTACACATTGGATGAGATTGAACATAAAATCCTTCGACCGATGAATGATGCGCGCATACATTTCGCAATTAATTGCGCGTCTATTTCTTGCCCCGATTTACGCGCGGAGAGTTATAGAGCTGATAAATTAACAGCGCAGCTAAACCAACAAGTCAGTTTAACGCTTGGTAATACAGGCAAAGGCTTTGATCAAGCAGGCGGCATAATTTATGTCAGTAAAATCTTTGAATGGTTCGCGGCTGATTTTAACAATGGCGCCATTAAGGCGTGGCTTGGCGATTATAAACAAATCAATCAAAACGATGATATCAAATTTATGGATTACGATTGGTCCTTAAATAGCACAAAAAATAAGGCGGAATAAGGCTATGACAAAAAAATTAAAAGTTGATTTATGTATTATTGGCGCAGGCTCGGGTGGTTTAAGTGTCGCTGCAGGGGCAGCTCAATTGGGTTTGAGCACAATATTGTTAGAACGCGGCGCGATGGGCGGTGATTGTCTCAATACAGGCTGCGTGCCTTCGAAAGCATTATTGGCGGCCGCTAAACGCGCCGAGATGCACCGCAAGGGTGATATTAAAGGCATTAAACCGCATGAGCCAGAAATTGACTTTGCAGCAGTGAAAGATCATGTCTTTGATACGATTAAAACAATTAAACCCAATGACTCTCCTGAACGTTTTAGAGCGCTTGGCGTTAATGTTATTTTGGAAGAGGGACGCTTTATTGGGCGCAATACTGTGCGAGCCGGTGATACGGTTATTCAAGCGCGGCATTTTATTGTTGCCACAGGATCACGCGCAGTAATACCGCCTATCCCTGGTATTGATAAGAAAAAAGTTTTCACGAATGAGACAATTTTTGATCTGAGGGATAAACCAAGCCATTTGATTATTATTGGTGGCGGGCCCATCGGCCTTGAAATGGCGCAAGCCCATCGCCGCTTAGGCTGTGCCGTTTCTGTCTTTGATATGGGATCTATCTTGCCGCGCGATGATCAAAGCAATGTCGCAATCGTCAGACAGGCACTTGTGAAAGAGGGCATTGATGTGCATGAGGGTGTGTCTATTAAGCTTGCCAAACATGATGAACATGGCGTGACCCTCACAATAGAAAAAGACGGTGCTTTAACCGATGTGAATGGCTCTCATTTATTAGTCGCTGCAGGGCGCGCGCCGAATATATACGGGTTAGGCCTTGAGGCTGCGGGCATTGAGTATAATAATAAAGGCATAACAGTTGATGCGCATTTGCGTACATCGAATAAAAAAATATTCGCCATTGGCGACGTTTCTGGTGGGCCGCAATTCACCCATGTTGCGGGTTATCATGCGGGCGTTATTATCCGCCAGATCTGTTTTAAAATGTTCTGGGCTAAGGTGGATTATAAGGCTTTGCCGTGGGTCACTTATACAGACCCAGAGCTTGCGCAAGTGGGCTTAAATGAGGATAGCGCGCGCGCCATACATAATGATGATATTAAAGTGACAGAATGGAGCTTCGATGAAAATGACCGCGCGATTGCTGAGCGTGCAACCAAAGGCCAAATCCGCGTTGTGACCAATAAAAAAGGGCTTATTCTTGGTGCCTCTATCGTCGGGCCGCAAGCTGGCGAGTTAATTGGCCTGTGGGCTTTGGCTATATCAAGCGGCTTAAAAATAGGCGCTATAACCGCCATGATAGCACCTTATCCTACGCTCGGTGAGGCCAGTAAACGCGCTGCAGGGGCATGGTATACACCAAGCCTATTTAGCGATAAAACCCGCCGCATTGTTGGCTTGCTTCAAAAGCTGCCTTTATAAAGACAAAATTGCATTCAAATTCCGGATATATGTCTACCGTATAAGGCATTTATCCAGAGATGTTAAGTGTTAAAAAAACCAAAATAGGAAATATAGAATGAAAGAACTCTCTCAACAAAACAGAATAGAATGGTCACTCTTTTTACTACGAGCGGGGGTTTTTATTGTCATGCTTGCGTGGACATTAGATAAATTTATAGACCCAAGTCACGGCGTTAGAATTCTCGAAAAATTCTATCTTATTGGCGGAATGGGTGAAGGCATTATGATGGTGGTTGGCGCCGTTGAACTGCTTATTATTTTGGCCTTTTTTGGCGGCGTTTGGAAGCGTTGGACTTATGGTTTTGTGATGGTTCTTCATGCTATGTCGACTTTTTCTTCGTGGGCATATTATACAGTGAATATAAACCTCTTATTCTTTGCGGCGTGGCCGATGCTCGCGGCTTGTATAGCATTGTATTTACTGCGTGATTTAGATGTTAAATTTACATTCAAAAAGCGGTAAAAACAGCGAAGATAATTAACCTAAGGAAAAAACAATGACAGATTTTAAAATTCACGACGAGAACACAGCCTCTGACCCAACCGCCAAGATGCTATTAAAAAACGCCAAGGATGCATATGGTTTTGTACCAAATTTACTCGGTACAATGGCCGAAGCTCCAGCGCTTCTTAAGGCTTATATGACGGTAGGAGGGATCTTTGACGAGACATCTTTCACGCCAACAGAGCGTCAAGTTGTCTTACTTGCATCTAGCCTTTCAAATGGCTGTACATACTGCATGGCAGCTCATACAGCCATTGCAGGAATGCAAAATGTAGAAAATGATGTGGTGCAAGCGTTACGTGATGACACCCCGATTAAGGATAGGAAACTAGAATCCTTGCGCCGCTTAACTCAAGATATGACCGAGACGCGCGGTTATCCTTCTGAAGCTATAGTTAAAGAGTTTTTTGATGCAGGCTATAAGCAATCTCAACTTCTCGAGGTTGTTTTGGGTATAAGCATGAAGACTCTGTCTAATTATACCAACCACATAGCTGAAACGCCGCTTGATGATGCGTTTAAAGCTGTGGAATGGACAGCGGTAAAGGATCGTTGAGACCTTAAAATATAAACACGTAACAACGATATGGGGCGGGGTTTTTAGATGTTAGTCTTTGTTGGATAAAAAGGGCTTTAAAAGAAGAGCGATAAAGCGCGTATCTTTTTTCCCTTCCACACCTATTTTCATCGCCCCAAATCGTCGTGTTTTTGATTGAGTGAAAAACAATATATCCCAGAAACTGAAAATAGTCCCGTAATTGGAGTCCGTATCTTTACGGATGGCGTGATGATGCACCCAGTGGATTGATGGTGTGATAATAAGTTTAGATAAGACGCGCTCAAAAGCTGTAGGCAGCGCGATGTTTGAATGATGAAACAGCGTGAAGGCCAGAACCATGATTTCGAATAGTACAACCGATGTAAACGGCACAGCGAAAACGATTATCACGAGCGCACGAATAAAAGTGGCAAAGAAAATTTCCCCCAAATGAAAGCGAATAGCTGAGCTTGTATCGAGGTGTTCATCAAGGTGGTGTACCTCGTGGAACCGCCATAAAAACGGGATTTCATGTACGGTTCTGTGCCAAAAATAGATAAACAAATCTAAAATTATAATATCGATTGCGAGGCTGATCGCGCCATATAAATCGGCGGGGCGTTGCCACAGTGTATGCTGTGAAGCCCAATAAGTGATCGGCAGTATAATGGCGAGTGATAAAGCGATATTTATCGGCCAAAAAGACAGGTTTTTGAAAAGGCGTGATAAGGGCTGAGCGTTATAGGATACCATGGGGCGCAGATGCTCCGCAGCAAACAGCAAGACAAATATCCCTCCGACAATCCAAGCTTTGTATTCTAATATATCTTGCATCTGTAGGGGAATCCTTATGTAACAGATTTTGTTCTGGGGTTACCCTTTACTTCTCAAATATTAGTTCTATCTCCATATTCGTTTAATATGAAGGTAATGTTACACTCAAAAAGACTATGTACGTTTATTTTCATAGACTTTACCAAACCGCTTAAATAAATGGAAAAATTATGTTCAAAAATGCTCTCAAAATTAGCTTGTGTCTATTCCTCCTAAATCCGACATCAACCTTTGCGGATTCCATCAGTGATGCCGTAAATGATGAGGCGCGCCCGCTTGTGCAACGATTGCGTGATGAATATCGTAATCCACAGCAGACTTTGCGCTTTTTTGATGTTCAGCCGGATATGGCTGTCGCGGAAATAACGCCAGGAGGCGGGTGGTACACGAGCATACTTGCGCCATTATTAAAAGATAATGGAGAGCTTTATGCAGCTCATTTCTACATAGATGAAACATCAAAGCCTTATTACAAGAAATCTTTGGAGAGCTTTAAAGAAAAAATAAAGACGGTACCCGCTTACGAGAAGATAAAACTAACAGCATTTCACCCGACTAAATCATTGGATTTTGCCCCCGCAGGATCATTGGATCGCGTCCTGACTTTTCGCAATGCCCATAATTGGTATATGTCAGATAAGCAAAACGGTCTTGAAACCGCTTTTTCCAGCTTCTTTAAAGCCTTAAAAAAAGGCGGCATTCTCGGCGTTGTTGATCACAAAATGCCTGAGTCATTTAGCGATGAGCTACAAGAAGATTCAGGCTATATAAAGCAATCAGCCATTGTGGCAGCAGCGAAGAAAGCAGGCTTTGTTTTAGCGGCGGAGAGCGATATTAACTTAAACTCTCAAGACACAGCAGATTATGAGAAGGGCGTTTGGACTTTGCCACCGTCTTTAAGAGGGGCCGAAGAAGAGCAAGCACAATACATTGGCATAGGCGAGAGCTCACGCATGACCCTTAAGTTTCTTAAGCCATAAGTGAAGCGGATTAATTTAGAATACAAAAAACGCCCTCATTGAAAAATGGGGGCGTTTTACTTTTGCGACGCACGCTCAATATATGGCTTTATGAGTTTCTTTATATCTTTACAGGCTTGCTATCAGGCCAGCTTGATTAAAAAGAGTTATGCATTTTTTGCAACTATAGAGTGGCCTTGCGGAGGGGTTTTAAGGTAAAACAAGATAGGCTTCTGATAACTCACTGTAAAATTGAGCAGATTAGATTTTGCTGCTCTATTATCTTTAGGTTATTATTTTGCACTTTAGGTGGTTTTCCTATTGAATTCATCTTGCTCCGCTCTATATCTGTAATTCTTACAGATATGTCCATGACTATTAGTATATTTCACACAATGAAAGGCCTGGCCCGTGGTATCAGATAATAAGAAAACGCTTTCCGGTAATGAGATCTTTTTTGATGACGATGACATTATCGTTTCAAAAACGGATTTAACTGGAAAATTAACCTATGGCAATAGAACGTTTTATCGTCTGGCGGGGCGCTCTGAACAAGAATGTATTGGTCAGCCGCATAATATAATCAGACATCCTGAAATGCCCCGCTGCATTTTTAAGTTGCTGTGGGATACCGTGAAAGACGGTCAAGAGCTCTTCGCCTATGTCAATAACCGCTCGGCGAATGGCGATAATTATTGGGTGTTTGCACATGTCACTCCGAGCTTGGATAGTCAGGGGAATATAACGGGTTATCATTCCAATAGACGTGTGGCGAACAGAGAGGTGTTAGACCAACACATTATTCCTCTATATAAGGCGCTATTGCAAATTGAAAAATCCATAGCGAGTCCAAGAGAGGCCTTGCTGGCCTCATCTTCAAGAATTGAAGAAATTTTAAAAGAGAACAATATGAGCTTTAATGAATGGATGTTTTCATTAAACGCGTCACATTAGGAGAGAATTAAATGTCAATTGCCGTTAAAGATAAAAAATCCGTCAAATCTGCGCCTTTTCTAGGAAGCCGAAAAGCGCAAATAAGAGAGGCTCTTAGCGTCGTTAAGAAAGTTTCTCAAGGCGATTTTGAGGCGCGTATTACCGATATAAGCGTTAAGGGGGACCTAGGGGAGCTACTCTATAGCGTTAATGATTTGATTGATCGCTGCGATGCATATGTAAGAGAATCTATGGCCTGTATGGAGCATGTTAACAACAATCAGTATTATCGCAAAATAATTGAAACAAGCATGCAGGGGTCATTTCTAAATGCGGCAATAACGGTTAATAGTGCGCTTGATGCTATGCAAGGTAAAGTGGCGCTGTTTAATGACGTTACTGATAATTTCGAGCGAACCGTTGGTGAAGTCGTGACGACAGTATCCAGCGCATCAAAACAGCTAAGTAGCTCTTCTGAGGACATGAAGCGCATTGCGTCCCAGACTAGTGACAAAGCGACTGTTGTAGCCGCTGCGGCGCAAGAAGCGTCATGCAATGTTCAAACGGTTGCGAGTGCTTCAGAAGAGCTGACAGCGTCTATTTCTGAAATTAGTCAGCAAGTATCGCAGGCTGCTGTTGTTGCAAGTGAAACGTATGAGGTCACTAAAACTGTTGAGGGTAAAGTCATTGCTCTACAAGAGGCCGGCCAACAAATTAGTCGCGCCGTAGATTTGATTCATAAGATCGCCGAACAAACAAATCTCTTAGCTTTGAATGCGACCATTGAAGCGGCGCGTGCAGGGGAGGCCGGTAAAGGATTTGCGGTTGTTGCAAATGAAGTCAAAAGCCTAGCGCATGAAACATCTAAAGCCACCGACGAGATTGGCGGGTTTGTCTCCACGATACAAGAAGCCACGGAAGACGTTGTGAACGGCATCCAAAATGTTTCTCATAAGATATCCGATATTGATGCGGCGAATACGGCTGTTGCAGCCGCTATTGAAGAGCAGTCTGCGGCGACAAATGAAATCGCGCGCAATATTGAGGAGGCTTCTTCTGGAACAGCAGAGGTGACATCCAACATATCAGAAGTGACAGAAGCCGCGAAAGAAACAGGCGCGAGCGCCGCCGAAGTTAATACTGCGGCGGAGGAACTATCAAGACAATCTGCACGATTAAATACAACCGTAGAAGATTTCCTTGCTGATGCGCGTAATGTTGTTTAAGCGTTAGGGCATAAACGGGCTTATCAGCTGAGCAATCAGTATAATAATGGCGCAAATGAGAATTGTCTGTCTAGTTTATATCGTTAAGCTTGCCAGACAGGTCTAATTCATCAATAGAATAACCAGGGCCATTTAATTTCTGTAAGACATCATCTGCGAAGCATTAGCATCTTTGTCACCGGTTAACCAAAAATAGCGGATTGCATCGCACATACCATCATCAACGCGAAGGGCTTCAGTGCACACGCCTTCCCAGCTGCCTAATTCTGCGTCTAGGCGTGATTCATCCCAGTGCTCTATTTCAATCGAGACATCGGGTTTATCATATGGTTCGCATAACCCTTCTTGCGTGCCATCAAAAGCTAGAGACTTTATCTCCGATATTACGTTTTTGCCGTCTTTTGTTACAATAAGAATGTCATAAAATGGGCCGTCTGGATTATCTTGATTTAAATGTCCGGCCACGAAGTCTTTATTCCCGTCACATGTTACATCATGCTCTATAAAGGACACATTGTCAGGAACAATATTTTGTCCCCACTCAAAGCGTATTTCATCCCATAACTCTCCTTCTGTCACGTCAGAATCAGCAAGAGGCTCTAATAGTCCATCAGCGCCTTTTTGCACTTCTTCCTGTATCGCCCCCTCTATTGACTTTTCTATTTTGTCAAAAAAACCTGCATATGCTGATGCAGAGACAAGAGTAACGGATACAAACAAGCCAAAGAGTTTAAACATAAGATACCTATCATTAAGGGTTTAGTTATAAAGGTTTAAGTTTATCATAATAACGCATGATAGCGAGTGATTTAATACGCACTCCAAGCGCTCTGTAGATGGAGTATGGTGCTTTGAGGTGCCCCTGTTGCAAGACTGAAGCATTATAAGGTGAAATTTGAGAATATTAAACTTTGCGAGCCGACCATAGCGCCGCTGTCGGCCACCAAATCACTATCTATTTTCTAAAAATCTCATCGACTATATTGCGCGCCAATATCTGATCTGGCTTCATTCCATTTAACAGGGGGTACCAAAAGGCGCCATGTATTAAAAATAATAGAGTTTGTACGTCACGGCCATCGGATATCTCTCCGCGGCTTTGAGCTCTTCGAAGTATTTTCTCTACGAGAAGCTCTCTGGGTTTCACAAAGCGGTTTATAAAGGATTGTTGAAAAGCTTCATCGTCTTGTGCAGATGCGATTAACGCGCAGATAATCGGTGAATCTTGTTTTAAATGCTCAAAAACAGCTAATAGGAAATCATATAACTGTTCGGAACTTGTGTTGTCATTTTCATTATGCGGGGAAGATGCATAACGCGCCGTTTCTTCGAAGATAGCATCAAGGACGAGATCCGCTTTAGTGCTCCACCGATTATATATTGTTTGCTTTGCGATGCCCGCTTCAGAAATGATAGATGCTATTGAAACAGCCTCATAGCCTTGGGCCCGCATTAAACGTAAAGTAACTGATTTTATTTTATCTGCAGTCTCTGGATTTCGTGGGCGACCAGCGTTTCTTATCTCTTCTATCATAATCGTCTTTTACCTAAGCAATAATGTGAAGTTAGTGATAATTAGTAGACTCCGTTCTACTAATATATTAGACTGTAGTCTACTAATTGTACTGGGGGCTTGTAAAGAGTAATAAAGAAAAGGTAAATAAAATGTTAGAAAAAGCAGGCCAACAAAAAAAATCTGTCGCTGTGGTTGGTGTACTTGGTCTTTTGACAATTTTTCCGCCATTAGCCACGGACATGTATTTAGCGGCGATAGGGGATTTAGCTGAGAGTATGCAAGCGAGCCATGCGGCAGCAGAGCTTTCATTGTCGCTTTTCTTTTTAGGGCTCTGCGTCGGGCAACTTGTTTTAGGCCCTATCATTGATAGTTTCGGGCGTAAAAAGCCACTAATGGTAGGTGTTGCCCTTTTTATCGCAACTTCTATAGCACTAGTACTGGCGGATAATATTATAATATTTAATGTGTTACGTTTTTTTCAAGCCGTCGGCGCATGTGCAGGGATGGTTGTTGGGCGTGCTATTGTCAATGACTTATATCACGGGCGTGAAGCAGCAAAGGTTATGAATATACTGGTTATGATGTTGACAATTGGTCCCATTATCTCACCAACTTTGGGGAGCTTATTATTGGAGGCTTTTGGGTGGCGGTCAATTTTTATAGTTATGGTCATGATCGGTATGTTGGCATACCTACTTAGTTTTAGTGTTGTTACGGAAACGTTACCCCGTCACGCTCGTAAGCCTTTCTCTCTACCTTCAGCACGTAAGGCTTTTACTAAACTTATAATAAACAGGGGGTTTATATTAAACGCGCTTATTGCCGGATTAATACAAGGTGGAATGTTTGCGTTCATAACAGGGTCATCGGGAGTTTTTCAGGGTGTCTTTGGGCTGAGCGCTTTGCAGTATGGACTAATGTTTGCTGGGATTGCGCTTGCTCTTATGGTCTTTGGTTTTGCGAATAAGGCTCTGCTAAATCGTTACGCACCAGACGATCTGCTTAAGTTCGGTTTAAGGTTCTATACCGTGATTACCTTTACGCTTGTGTGTGTGTCCCGCACATCTTTCATGTGGGGTTATGTGGCACCCCTATGGTTTGCAATTGGTATGGTCGGGTTGCTTTCCGCGAATGCTATGTCTCTAGCAATGGCTTCTGGCCGTGCAGACTCGGGTAGTGCGTCTGCCCTGCTGGGCGCTATTCAGTTTGCAATAGCTTTTTCTGTTTCATGCTGCGTAGCAGTAGCAGGGACAGGATCAGCAATACCAATGGCATTGGGGCTATTTATCCCTTGCTTATTAGCATTATTATTCTCTGAATGGTGGGGGCATAAACTTGCGCCGAGTAGAGGGAGGGATATTCGCTGATAATCAGGGGCAAAGAAGCGTTTTAGCCTAACCGATATACTCATTAACCTAGAAGAATGAAGGATGAACAACATGACAACTTTAAGACATCAAACAGAAGCGCAATTCAATAAAACCCGTGAAAACAACCCAGAATTTGCACGAACTGTAGACAACTTACTAAATGATGCAAAAGCTTTTGGGCAAGGAAAGAGCGCCTTAAATACTGGCTGTTTAGCTCCAGATTTTATACTGCCAGATGCACTTGGTGTCGAGGTCAGTCTCAAGGCGTTGCTATCAAAAGGTCGCGTCGTTGTTACGTTTTATCGTGGTAGCTGGTGCCCATATTGTAATTTGCAATTAAGGGCATTGAGTTTAAAGGTTCCTGAAATCCATAAACTTGGCGCTGAGGTTGTGGCGATAAGCCCGCAAATACCCGATGAGTCTATGAGTATCGTAGAGAAACAAGGGTTAACTTTTCCAGTGCTCTCTGATTACAATGCAAAAGTAGCAGAGACTTTCGGCGTCGCTTGGCCTGTGCCACAAATGCTGGTTAAACATATGCGTGAGGATAGAGGCCTTGATTTAGAGAGAATAAATGGCGGGAATGATAGTGTCTTACCAATCCCAGCTACTTTTATTATCAATCAAGATGGGGGCATTGCTTGGCGATTTGTTGATATAGATTATCGTAACCGCTGTGAGCCTGAAGATATCATTGAGCAATTAACGCTCCTTTCCTTAAGGAGTCTTAGCTGAAACTATCAAGGATACTCTTGATTTTCGACACCACAATTTGATATCTAGCGGGTAATTGGCGATGCCTTGATTTAACGCCGACTAACCGTTCCCTGACATTTTTGGCCGGCTTGATAACTGTCAGTAAGTCTTTCTCTTCAAAGTTATTAAATGCACTGTGTGGTAAAACAGTGAATCCTAGTCCTTTTGTTACAGGAATAAGAATTTGCACGAGCTGGTTGACGTAGCCTGACGTGGTTATTCTATTGATATTCAATGCGGAAAGGTTAGGTAGTCCACATTGTGCGCAATAAAGTGACAAATAGTGATGTGCATCAGGATGGTTTATTAAGCCAAGTGATTTTAAGGACGCCAACAGATCATCACTATCGCTAGCTTCCTGTGGTAAGATAAGACAAAGCTCTTCACTACCTAGCGTCTCGCACTCAAAAACCCGCTCGTTTGGGTGGTCTGTTACAAGGCCGTAATCAAAGTCTCCAGACTCTAAGCCATCTAATATTCTTTGGTTAGGGGACACTTCGAGCTGCATAATCAATTGCGGGTGCTTTACTTGAAGTTTTAATAGTTCAGGGTAGAGGCGTAGAGCCATAGACCCAGAACAGGCTAATTTACAAATCCCAGCATAAGGGTCGTCAAAATTTAGCTTCTCTAATAAATCAGCCTCGCTTTCTTCTTGTTCTAATGCGTATTCGTACACTAATCGCCCGTGCTCAGTTAATTCAAATTGTTTGTTATGGCGTATCATTAATACATGACCACATTTAGCTTCTAGTTTCTTAATATGCTGGCTCACACCAGGCTGAGTCATAAACAGTTTATTTGCCGTTTCAGTGAAGTGGCCAGTTTCCACTAATACTTTAAATGTAGATAGCCATACAGGGTTCAGCATATATCACCTATAAATTAATATTATCAGAATAATAACAAATGATAATTTATCATACCGACTGGATCATTGTAAAATGTATTTAGTAAGAAACACAAATAAGGAGAAAACTCTAATGAATGTTACATATCCTCGGACATTTTCACATATTGGTATTTCAGTGCCAGATTTGGAAAAAGCAGTTCAATTTTATACCCAAGTTCTTGGCTGGTACTTAATTATGGAACCAACAGAAATAAACGAAGACAACAGCCCAATTGGTGAGATGTGCACGGATGTTTTTGGAGCTGGCTGGGAAAGGTTTAGAATTGCCCACCTGTCAACAGGAGACCGTATTGGCGTTGAATTATTTGAATTTAAAAACCAAGAGAACCCTGAAAACAATTTTGAATATTGGAAAACGGGAATCTTTCATTTTTGTGTTCAAGACCCTAATGTTGAAGAACTAGCTGAGAAAATAGTCGCAGCAGGCGGCAAAAAAAGAATGAAAGCACCGCGTTATTACTATCCCGGTGAGAAGCCTTATCGTATGATTTACATGGAAGACCCGTTTGGAAACATTCTTGAAATTTACAGCCATAGCTATGAGCTACATTACGCAAGCGGCGCCTATAAAAACAAGTGAAGCAATAACTCTTATTAAAGGCTAGTGTCACAAAGCTTAACTTAAATTTATTTTATAATATGGCATATGGTAACTATGCGGATTCTGGCTAAGCTTTGCGACACGACCATATAGTTAACGCTTATTTCATCTGCACCAGTTATAATATATAGAAGAACTGTAATTTGGCGCAACAGATTGGCGATAAAAATTTCTTATACGCTGAACAAGGTGGCGCCGAAGGCTAACGCTTTAATCTCAAGCTTAAGGGGAGTTATATGATGTTAGGTAGCGCATTAAATTCAGCCGTCTCAGGCCTTAGAGCCCAATCCGCCGCTGTTGCGGTTGCGTCTGAAAATATCGTGAATAACACAACGCCAGATTATAAGAGAAAAGGCCTTGATATCCAATCAATTTCTGCGGGTTCAGCGACGCTATCGTCGTTAAAGTCCATCGGCGGAGGGGTTACGTTTTCGATTGTGGAGAGTATGTCAGACCAAGGCATAGGCTCAAACACGGATGACTTGACCAATATGGTACGCGCTCAGCAAGCCTATACTTCATCCGCACTCGTTCTCAACAAAGTCGATAAGATGTATGAAGCACTTCTCGATGCTATTGGCTAATGAAGATTACACCGAATTTTATTGTAGTGTCGCAAAGTTTAACCTTAGTTAAGCACCCCCACTAACTAGCGCTTCTCAGAAGACAGGTCGTCTAGTTCAGGCATATTAAAAAGCAGATCAATGAGAGGCTCATTGATATAATAATTTTCACGTCCCAATTTCTGTTTATCCAAAATTCCGCCTTCAGATAATGCGTCCAGATAACGTGTTGCCGTGGCTCTCGACACATTTAAATCTGCCTCTAAAAACGCCACTTTAGTATAAGGATGACTAAACAGATTGTTGATTAAATCCTGAGAATAAAACTTATAATTTTCACGAATAGCCTGCTTTTGCGATAATAATAAATCACGGATGCGCTCAATCAAAGCGCTCGTATGCTTTGCCGTTACGGATATACCTCTGAGCATATAGATAATCCATTCCTCCCATAGATTTTCATCACGGGCCTTTTGAAGCAGCGAGTAATAGTCATCTTTGGTTTGATTGATATATCTCGAGAGGTAGAGAATAGGGGTGTCCAACAGCTCATTTTGAACCAGATAGAGAATGTTTAAAATACGCCCCGTTCTCCCGTTACCATCATAAAACGGATGAATTGTTTCAAACTGGTGGTGAATTAAGGCCATGCACACTAAAGCATCCAACTTTACTTCTTCGTTCATAAACCCTTCAAGAGCCGACATATATTCAGGGATTTTTTCAGGAGTGGGGGGCTCAATAACCACTTGCCCCGTGCGCTCGTTCTTTAGGACTGTACCTGGCGTTTTTCTAAACCCAGCACGATTGCCTTCCAAAACCTGCTGAATTTCCAATACAGTATTGAGCGTCAAGGCCCCGTTGTCTTTAACTTTTTTATATCCGAGCTGAAGAGCATCAACATAATAAGCCACTTCTTTAGTCACAGGGTCAGCAAAGTCACTTTGTAACCCATGCTTATAAAGCGCGTCTTGTGTGGTGATAATATTTTCTATCGCCGAACTACTTTGCGCTTCTTGCAAGGACAAGGTAGAAATCAGAATATTTTCATTGGGTATGGTCTTGGCTACACCCTTTAGTTCAGCCAAATACCTATGCGCCTTCACCAACTCTTTTAGTACAGCAGATGTTTCGAGTTCACCTTCAGGAGGCAGAGGCTTAAGATCAGATGGCTTCATTTGTGCAATATCCTGAATTTTTGAGCATGTGTTAAATTACCTTCTCAATAATACGCTTTTTTGAGAAGATGTCTATTCATATGCTCAAATATATGATTTTATGAGCTCCTGAAAAGACCACGAGAGAAAGCGGTGGTGTCGCGAATGTTAAGTTCTTATAATTAGGCCCATATGCCACATTCTGTATGTAGATTCCAGCTCAGATTTGATAATATACATTATGGAATATGAAGATAAAAACACAAGAAGAATAAAACACTAAATGCTGATAAGGTGGAGATAAATAAATTTGACAAAACCATAATTTGAGCAATACACACTATGGAACATAAACGTAAAAAACCTGCGCTTACATAAAGAGACACAGTACTTTGAGTAGATAGTGGTGGTTACAAACTAATTGATACGTTATGTGTATTTTTGTTAAATATTTATTCAAAATCACCACGCTAGGATTCATATTCTTATAATCATAGTCAAATCACTGGATAAAAGGTTGCGCCAAGGCGGAATTTCCATTCAGGTGTGTTAAGTTTTTGTACAGCCAAACCTATAACGCAGGTGCCGTATCCCATTGCGCTAGCTGCCAGAATAAGGTTTTCAGCCGTTAGCCAGTAATCAGCCTCTGTGGATGCCCCCATTGACTTGCCATAGATAACAATTAGAGTCTCGGCATTATACAGAATATTGAAATCAGGTTCCCTAAAAAGGCTATGCAAATATTCTCGCATCTGGGGTTCCGCAGATTCCCTGACGTCGTCCGAAAGCTCTCTAAGAAGAGCTGCGTCCTGAATAACCATAAACACCCAAGGCTCCGCGTGAAGCGTTGTCGGTGCCTGCACTGAGGCTGCAAGCAAGGCCTGAGTGGCTTCTCTACTACCTTTCTGGGGTTTATAGGGCGGCACGGCGCAAGTCTCATAAATCGAATCTATAGGGTTCTGGGCGGGTTGGTTATGGTGCTTAGTAATTTCTTGCTGATATTCTGTTATGGGCATGGGCCCTCCTTTTTGATTTTTTAATCAAGATAAACAAGATAGTTTCTTCCTACGGCTAGCGAAGGATAAGCTACTAAAGTCCCTACTAATGGACCTTGGAATCTACGCGCATATCCTTTTTATTGAGACAAGCGGTTTCCAGCGGCCCGTTTGGAACGGATTATTGGTATCTTCTTGACGAAGAACAAGCGATTCACGAGTCATAGCAATCCCCTTTTGTTAAGTATGAAAGGATATAATATGCATAAGGGTGAAAATTTCATCTTTGATATTTATCAAGAAAAGGAACAAATCCATCACCCTGTAACTGTCAAAATAACTGTCAAATATTTAAGAAGTCGTGATGTTTTTAAAAAGTTCTAAAATTCCTGGCAGCCCTTGATAAATATCAAATATATACGCGTTAAAATATGGTGTGATCCTTTTTATAACCAGCTAGACATAAGGGGAGATCATGGAAACATATAGGCTATTTATCATTGGGTTTACGGTATTTTTTCTTACAGGATGTACGCAGCAGCTTAATGCTGAAGATCGTACCCTATTAAGTGAAACGTACAAAATGGCGCAACAAGCCGAAGAGCATTCAGTGCAAGCTGCACATGATGCTGCTCTCGCCCGTCAACAGGCTGAAAACGCCCGGCGCGACGCCGCCCTTGCCGCGCAGAACGCCCAATATGCGAGTGATAAAGCCTCTCGTATCTTTCTATACAGCCAAGATAAATAAGAGAGGATCGTTCCTATGAAACCCCTAAATATTATTGCTATATTGCTAGCACTTTTTACACATTTTTCGATGACCGTACGGGCAGAAGAACCTTTGATGCCAATAATGCAAACTTCCACTTTGGCGCCTATGCTAAAAAAAACGATGCCTAGCGTTGTGAACATCGCAGTGAAAGGCAGAGTTACAGAACGGGCGCAAAAATTTGAAAATCCATTTGAAGGTTTGGATGATCCGTTTTTCAACGACCCAATATTCAAACGATTTTTTCATTTTGAATTCCAACAACCGAAAGAACCGCGACCTAAGGAGTATGCTATTCGAGGTACGGGATCTGGCGTCGTTGTCGATGAAAATAAGGGGTATATATTGACTAACAATCATGTCGTTCAAGGCGCGGATGAAATTTACGTGATGACTGCTGATAAAAAAAGGCTGCGAGCGAAAGTGGTTGGCATCGATCCGGAAACAGATATTGCCGTCGTAAAAGTTAAAGGTGATCACCTAACAGCTGTTCCTTTCGGCAATTCTGATGATCTGCAAATTGGTGATTTTGTCGTCGCCATCGGAAATCCATTTGGGCTGGCTCACACCGCCACATCGGGCATTGTCAGCGCTGTTGGGCGTAGCGGACTAGGCATTGAAGGCTATGAAGATTTTATTCAGACTGATGCAGCCATTAACCCCGGCAACTCGGGTGGTGCGTTGGTGAATTTGAAAGGTGAATTAGTGGGAATCAATACGGCTATTTTTTCGCGTAGCGGCGGCTCTATGGGGATAGGTTTTGCTATTCCCGCGAATATGGCCAAGGCGGTCATGAATCAACTCATTGCACATGGGGAGGTTCAACGTGGGCGGCTAGGTATTCATATTCAGGATATAACACCAGATATTGCTGATGCATTAAGTATGAATATCATGAAAGGCGCATTAGTGTCCTATGTCGAAAAAGACAGCCCGGCCGAAAAAGCAGGAATGAAAACGGGTGATATTATCCTCAAATATAATGGCGAAGAGATTGATGGTGCCTCAGATTTAAAAAATCGTGTTGGCCTAACTCGCCTCGGTGAAAAAGCTATACTCGCTATTATGCGTGAGGACAAGCTTATGAACCTCACGGTTAAGATAGAAAAATTTAATTTCGGCGAGGAGGAAACAGCTATTTCTGGCGTTGACCTCTTCAAAGGCGCTAAAGTATCTGGTCTGCGTACAGATCACCCATTATTCGGAAAAACTGGCGGCGTACAAGTGAGTGATGTTGAAATAGGTAGCTTGGCTTGGCATGCAGGACTTAGAGAAGATGATGTTATAGTCTCCGCCAATCAGATCCCTGTACGGACTCCAGATGAGTTGGAGAGAGCGGCTCGGAAGAAAGATAAGAACAAGGGATTATTGCTGAATATACGCCGCGGCAATAGTGCCTTATTTATCGTGATGAGATAGACCGATCTTAAGTTTTACCTTTAACATTGCTATACACCATATGGGTAGGTTTCATCCATCTCGCCTTTACGCTTGTGGGTTACGGTTTCTAGTGCTTCAACGCCCTGAGTTTCATCGCAATGGATCATAAAATCAAACTGTTCTGGTAGGCAAGAAAGGAAGTAATGACTCTGGCGCTCAGTATCGGGACTATACACCACGCCGATGGCGCGTTGTAAGCGCGGCTCCATCAAAAGATCCACAGCTTCATTATGCTCCCGCAGATCAATGAGAAATTGTTTATAATTGACGTGATGAAACACGTGTTCGTAGCTATCTGGGAAGGGTTCATTTACAGCTTTCCGTTGCTCTGGTTGATCCCAGTCTGACGCGGCTGTGACTGTGCCGCGAGAGGTTGAAAAGCCGATGAGTAATGATTGGTCACCATATTTGCTTTTCACAAGCTGCCCTATATTAAACTCACCGCGTAACATCGCCTCTGTTGCTCCAGAATTGCCAATATGCGAATTATGCGCCCAGACGATAATACGCGCTTGATGGCTAAGTCGTTTACTTAAATGCGTCGAAAGGCTTTCGAGTGTTTCGAACATATGTGTATCACGTAGGTTCCATGAATTCGGGTGCCCTCGATAAAGAGAGCGATAATATTCTTCAGCATTTTTGACCAGAGCAGCATTTTGCTCTGCGCAAAAATAGTCGTCTTCGGCGACAAAACCGTCCATCTTGAGATAGCTATAGGCTTTTTTGCGAAGTTCTATTAGTTGACTAACGATATCTTCCTCACAAGAATCAGCTAGCCCTGCTTGCGTGGCGTAACCGTAGCTTTGTGGATTATCCATGAAATGATACAAACAGCTATAACGCCGGCGCGCCGCCCTGCCCGCCATAGGGTCCACCTGATCCAGATAATCAATTACAGCATGGATAGACGTATTCATACTGTATAGATCAAGGCCATAAAACCCAACTGGTGGCTGTATGTGCTCCCCTCCTGCTTGAGAATAGCGGAATGCCAAATTATAATCATGCAGCCAGTGAATAAAGGATTCAGATTCTCTATTGCGCCACATCCATGTCGGAAAGCGCTCAAAATCACTTAAGGATTGCTCTGCGCTGTCATCCCCGCCTTTTAGGGAAACATAACGATTAACGCGATATGCATCGGGCCAATCCGCCTCGACGGCTACAGCATCAAAACCGTTTTCAGAAATTAAACGTTCAGTAATCTCTGCGCGCATGCGATAGAATTCTTGTGTGCCATGTGAAGCTTCGCCAATAAGTACAAACTGCTTACCTGCAGCAGCATAGATAATTTCATCATAATCTTGCAAATTACCGCCCAAAGGTTTGGCGTATTTTTCAATGGCTTTAATAAGCGTATTATTAATATCAGGTTTTATCATCAGAGCTCTCCTCAGTTTTTATCCATGGTTGATTGGCAAGAAGATCTTGTACTTCATCATCGCTGGTCTGTGAAAAGTCTGCATACCAAGCACCAACACCATAAAAAGGTGATGGCGTCTGTAGGCATAGAACCTCATCGGCGAGTAATTTGATCTCCTCAACGCTCTCTGGCGCACCGACAGGAACTGCAACAATGATTGTCTCGGCATGTTCATGGCGCAGCGATTCAATGGCCGCTTTCATAGTCGATCCTGTCGCCAAACCATCATCAATAATAAGGATTATTTTATCTTTAAAATCAGGCATTGCTTTGCCTTGCCGATACAGTTTATTGCGCCGCTCTAATTCGTCTCGCTCTTTAGCCATCACTTGATTAATGGCATCGTCTGAAATTTTAAGATCATGTGTAATATCGCGGTTAATATGTCCCTGACCGCCCATGGCAATAGCGCCCATCGCAAATTCTTCGTGACCCGGCACGCCCAGTTTACGAACAGTCCATATATCCAGTGGCAAAGACAAAGCTTTGGCCACTTCATAGGCAATGGGCACACCGCCGCGCGGCAGAGCAAGGACCAAAACATCCTTTCGATGCGCATAAGCGCCCAGAACATTGACCAGAGCCTGCCCCGCTTCGCGTCTATTTTTAAATCTATAAAACATAAGATCATCCTAAGTCTTTTCACTTCAGTAAGGCTTGATATTTATCAACGTCGCCTACAAAAAAATCTGCTGTGATAGAGAACACAATGCATAAGGAAGTATAACAATGAAAGAACAAGATATAGGCTTAACGCGCGCAATGAAATTAACCAGTACGGCGTTTGAAGATGGCGGGAATCTTCCTGTTAAATACTCATGCGATCATGACAATATTTCGCCTGCTCTTGCCTGGAGTCATGTTCCTGAAGGTGTGAAAAGTTTTGCGATTATCGCAGATGACCCTGACGCGCCAGCCCATATATTTGTGCATTGGATAATGTATAATATCCCTGCTGACCTTAGAAATTTACCAGAACATATTCCCGATAAAGAAAAATTAAAAAACGGTGCACTTCAAGGACGTAATGATTTCCGCAAAATTGGCTATGGTGGCCCATGCCCGCCAGAGGGCCACGGGCCGCATCATTATCATTTCAAGCTTTATGCGCTGGATATAATGCTTGATTTGGAGGCCGGCGTAAGTAAAGAGAAACTTGAAATAGCCATTAAAGGCCACGTTTTAGACTGGACGCAATTAATCGGCATTTATGAAAGATAAAATCAGCTTAAGGAGCGTTAAATCATGACAATGCAATATCATAATATAATTATCGAGCCTGTGGGTTTGGCAGGAGACCTCTCTATCCCAGAGGGCTCACACAGTTTGGTGTTATTTGCCCATGGCAGTGGCTCTAGCCGCCTCAGTCCGCGCAATACTTATGTTGCTAAAGAATTGCAAAAAGCAGGGCTTTCTACATTGCTTTTTGATTTACTGACCGAAGAAGAAGCGGCTAATCGCAATAATGTATTTGATATTCCGTTCTTAGCACAGAGGCTTGTCACCGCAACAGATTGGGTTCGTTCTCTGGCCTATTTAAATTCAATGGATATTGGTTACTTTGGAGCCAGCACGGGCGCGGCTGCAGCCTTGGTCGCGGAAGTCAAAACAAAACATTATATTCATGCCGTTGTTTCGCGCGGCGGCCGCCCAGATCTCGCACTATCTGTATTGCCACAAGTCAAAGCGCCGACACTGCTTATTGTTGGTGGGCTTGATACGGGGGTTATTGAGCTTAATGAACAGGCACATGCGGCTTTAACTTGTGAAAAAGAGTTACAGATCGTGGCTGGCGCAACCCATCTATTTGAAGAAACAGGGACGTTAGATCAAGTCATCGATTTAACAAAAAACTGGTTTATAAACCATATGTAGAAAATAGAAAAAACGGCATAAAACCGCGTCTTGCTCTCTCTTGATAAATATCAAAGAATCTCTCCCCTTTATCTGATTTTATCAGAGTCATTATCAACACAAAAATGGAGAATTTAATATGACGACAACACACAGAAAAGACTCAGATATCAAAGCTGATATCATAGAGGAGTTAAAGTGGGCGCCCGAAGTTGAAGAAACACAGATCGGCGTCATTGTCGCGGATGGGGCTGTAACTCTAACCGGTACGGTCTCTAAATACTCTTATAAAGAGGCCGCAAAACTGGCGACAAAACGCATCAAGGGCGTGAAAGCTATCGCAGATGAAATAGAGGTAAAACTACCTGCACAAATGGCTGGCAGTGATGAAGAAATAGCGCATCATATTGCGAATATTTTTGAATGGAATATACAAATTCCAGGAGAGGATATTAAAGCAACGGTTCGCAATGGTATTGTTTCATTAAGTGGTGAAGTCGATTGGCAATATCAAAAAAACTATGTGAAACAGCACATCCAAGGCATAAAGGGCGTCAAATCTGTTATGAATAACATTCTTATCCGCAAGCGCGCTACAGCAGAAAATGTCAAAAATGAGATCGTTAAAGCTCTGCATCGCCATGCAGGTTTAGAAGCGGCCAATGTCAATGTTTCCGTTGCCAATGGGACGGTTACCTTAAATGGAAAAGTTGACACTTATTTCGATATGGATGTTGTTGAAGATGCCGCTTGGGCCGCAGCTGGTGTGACCCAAGTTGTTGACAAGTTACGTGTTGGTGCCGTTTAATCAATACGTCACGGATACAAAAAAGAGGGAGGCCATAAATTTATGACCCCCCTCTTTTTTTGTTTAAATTTCATTTATCATTCGAGTCAAAATAAATCGCTTTTTAAGGGACGTTTACTCCACATTTGATGATGGCTCAATATTAGATGCATGAGTAGAATCGCAAAGCGTATCAGGCTGATAACCAGAACAAAACTCTATAGCTGTAATCATATCATTGCCATTTTTATCAAAATAGGTGAAACGCGTACGACCAAAAGAGATATATTCATTCAAATCTAACTGACCATTGCCATTTTTATCTATTGATTCAAAGCGTTGTGGCATCATTATGAATTCATGTTTACGAATGGTCTGCGCTATTTCTCGATTTTTAGTGTGGTTGTTACGATCATAAAGACGCCGAAGATTAGGCCAAAACCGTTCCTCTGTGCACTCATCAATAAGAAGAACGCCGTCCATGTCATCATCCATTATATTAAAAGAACGAAAGTGAAAAATATCAAATTCGCCCTTATCTAAAAGCTGATCTTGAATGATATCAGCATCAATAAAAAGCGTTTGCAATAGGTCAGGTTCATTTTTTCCCTCTGCCCATGAAGGCGGAAAAAACGAACAATAGAATAAGACAACCAAAGCTGTTATGTATAGTTCTTTCATGGTGTGCTCCTTTAAGTTCAGTAATCAGAATATCTGGGTTCATTATTGCGCCAGATTATTTTTGAGGCCTGCGACAATGCGGTGGCTAGCTTTAATCCTATGCCGTTATTCTGTAAAAAGTTTTGATAAATATCAAGAATGAATATGAGACTTTATGATGAGATAGAGTGTAAGAGAAAATACACGTCTGCATATCTGGTGCTTTATTGCCATCTATAATTCGTAAGTGCGAGTGTGGCTATCAATATCTTGGAAAGCAGGCATTTTATGAATATAGATCAATTATCAATTATGGTTATACTCCTTATCGCTATGGGGTTATTTATTTGGGGGAAATGGCGCTATGATGTAGTGGCATTGATGATGCTGTTTACCTGCGCTCTTCTCGGCCTTGTTCCTGCGACACAAGTCTTTTCCGGCTTCGGCCATCCAGCGACCATTACGGTCGCAATTGTGTTGATTTTAAGTTACGGTCTAGCTAAATCTGGCGCTATAGAAGGTCTTACCAGTATCATTTCACCCTTATCCAGTATTCATTCATTGCATATCGCCGCCCTATCTTTGATTGCTGCCTTCCTTTCTATGTTCATGAATAATGTGGGTGCTCTGGCCTTACTCATGCCTGCGGCCGTTCAATCCAGCATCAAGGCCGGATGGTCAACAAGTTCTGTTCTTATTCCGCTGTCGTTTTCGTCTATTCTTGGTGGATTGGTGACGCTCATCGGCACACCGCCTAATATCATCATTGCGACCTATAGAGCTGATATCACAGGTGAGCCTTTCAGTATGCTCGATTTCAGCCCCGTCGGTGGGGCGGTTGCCGCAGCGGGTATTGCATTTATGATCCTCATCGGTTGGCGGCTTGTACCCGAACGAAAAAGATCCTCCGAAATCGGCCTATTTAATATTGAATCCTATCTTTTTGAAGTTAAACTTCTCAAAGATTCAGACCTAAAAGGCAAAACGGTTAAAGAGCTGGAGGCCATATTGGATGGACGCGACACAGCTCTGGTCTCGCTTATACATAAAAAACAGTATTACCCAGCTCCACCTAAGCGACATAGACTTATAACGAATGATCTTTTGATCCTAAAAGGCAAGCAAGAAGATGTAGATAATTTGGTATCCAAACACGGCCTCGCGCTTCTCGGCGCAGATAGCGCTAGAGAAGCGGTCTTGCATTCGGCTGATACCGTTGTAATGGAAATAGTTCTTGTGCCCGGTTCACGCCTTGAGGGTAGGACAGTTCAGCAAGTGCGTTTTAAGGCCAATTATGGTATCAACCTCCTTGCTATTTCAAGACAGGACCCACGCGGCCGGCTTCGTGCAGTAAAACTAAAAGTTGGAGATGTCTTGCTTGTTCATGGTGGAAAAGATGAAGTAGAGGGCGCTCTTGTTAGATTTGGTTGTTTACCGCTAGAGGGGCGCGGTGTAGGCTTTGGCAAGCGTAAATATGCTTTACCAGCTCTTGTTATTTTTGCTAGCGCTATAGCCATGTCTATTCTAGGATCAGTGGCAATAGCCGTCAGTCTGGGCAGCGCAGTTGTATTATTTGTCTTGTTCAATATCATTCCAACACGCGAACTTTACGACGGCATTGAGTGGCCTGTGATTGTCCTTTTGGGCGCAATGATCCCCGTCGGAGGAGCTTTAGAGCACACAGACGTTACAACGTTGATGGCGAGCGGCTTTCTAAATTTTGCTGGTGAAACGTCTATTGTGGTGGTGCTGGCCGCTATTCTGATTATCACCATGACACTCTCTGATGTTCTTAATAACGCAGCCACGGCCATTTTGATGGCTCCGATTGCCAAGGATATTGCCGAACTCACGAATGTAAGCGCTGACCCGTTTCTGATGGCCGTGGCCATCGGCGCTTCCTGCGCCTTTCTTACGCCCATCGGCCACCAAAACAACGCCCTGATCCTCGGGCCAGGCTGTTACCGATTCAGCGATTACTGGCGTGTCGGTTTGCCGCTCGAAATCATTGTAGTACTCGTCTCCATTCCGCTAATCCTCGTAATCTGGCCGCTTTCCTCTTAGTAAATACCCTCAAAAACGTCCGCATAGCTATTAAAACCAGAGCTTCGCTAAATATACTTCTTAAGATATAGATAGCTAAGAAAATGCTTGTGTCTATAATGGGCGGGACTCTACAAAGCTTTGATATATATCAAAGCTCTCCTAGCCCCAAAATGCTGAAATAAGGTTCATATCTTTATAAACCTTAAAAGGAGAAAAGTGATGCGCAATACTAAAGCTGGAAAGATCATGACAAAAAGCCTGACTTTTATAAACCCCAATGAAACATTAGAATATGCCGCAGAAAAAATGAAGGAGATTGATTGCGGCTTTTTACCTGTTGGAACCAAAGACGCCGTAATCGGCACGCTAACTGATCGAGATATCGTCATCCGCGCTATTTCTAAAGGCCTAAACCCTGCACGCGAAAACGTAGAAGACTTTATGACACGTACCGTTTTTTCTTGTGATGAGGATGAGTATTTAGAGGATGTTGCTGATAAAATGCGCATTCATAATGTTAGCCGTCTTCTTGTTCGGGATGCACAAGGCCATATGGTCGGCGTGCTGTCTTTTGGTCACATTTTAAGAAAAAATAAGAATGCAGATGAAATCGCCAATATTGTTGAGCATGCCACCCGTAAATCTGCCGCATAGCTCAGCAACGGGCCTACCGCGTATTTAGAGCTTTGTGATAATGTAAGATGGAGCGCCGCCTATAGCAAAACGACTGCTTTAAGCGGCGCTGCTAGTTTAAATCTAGCCCCTGCCCTCGCTAGGTTTACAGAGTTAGGCCTGTAAAGCTACGATCAGCGTAATTACAGTCAGCATAATAAGCCAATCTCGGCCTTATTAAAGGTACCCACTTTTCCTAACTGGACAAAGTTATCCGACTCTTGAACAGCAAGCAAATCCGTTTTTCGGTTTCAATAATGGCAAATAGCCCTATACCGATACCAATAATCAGTATGCCATCCCAGAACGGTACAGAGGCCGTGGCAAAGACAGCTTGCAGTGGTGGTAAGTAAGTAATCGCGAGTTGTGCCATAGTGATCACGCCAACCACCATCCACAGCACTTTAGTGCCGCGTATCGCTTGCCATGTCAGCGACGTGCCATAAATGTTGCGGATGAAAAACAGATGGAAAATTTCCATCACCACCAGCGTGTTAAGAGAAATAGTGCGGGCGAGCTCCAGTGAGTATCCTCGATCAGTCGCGAAGTGGTACATGCCAAATACACCGCAAAGAAACAAAGTGGATACGAGCACCATATGCCAGACAAGTCTACCAGTTAGTAACGGCTCATGACGGGGGCGCGGCGGGCGACGCATAGTGTTTTTTTCCATTGGTTCAAAAGCTAGCGCAATCCCCAATGTAACGGCCGTAATCAGGTTGATCCAGAGGATTTGAACCGGTGTAATCGGCAATGTCAGCCCCATAAGCAATGCCACGATGATCGTCATTGCTTCACCTGCGTTAGTCGGCAGTGTCCAGCTGATAACTTTAGTGATGTTGTCATAGACAGTGCGGCCCTCACGCACGGCGGCGGCAATAGAAACAAAGTTATCATCGGCAAGTACAAGGTCGGCGGCTTCCTTGGCGGCTTCTGATCCTTTTTGTCCCATAGCTATCCCCGCATCAGCACGTTTCAGGGCGGGCGCATCATTCACACCATCCCCGGTCATTGCTACCGTCATACCCTGTGATTGTAGCGCCATGACAAGCCGTAATTTATGTTCCGGACTGGTGCGGGCGAAAATATCACAATTCAGCACCGCTTCGCGCAATGATGCATCCCCCATACCGTCCAAATCGGCACCAGTGAGCACTTTATCAGCATTTTGAAGTCCAATCTGCTTACCGATAGCGGCAGCGGTTTTTGCGTGATCGCCAGTGATCATTTTCACCCGAATACCTGCGCCACGGCACTCCGCCACGGCGGCAATGGCTTCCCTGCGCGGTGGATCGATCATTCCCACCAGGCCAAGTAGAGTTAAGCTTTTTACGTCGGACGGCTCCAGCACTGTCTGTTCGTACTTTGCTGACTTGACGGCAAAGGCTAGAACACGCTGGCCAAGCGCCGCGATACTATCTGCTTTATCACGCCAATAATTTCCATCTAATGGTTCTTCCGCGCCATTCGCCCCCCGTTGATTTTGGCACATGCCCAAAATTCGTTCTGGTGCACCTTTGACAAAGACCAAAGCATGGCGTTCATTTTCATCGACGGCATCATGGTTCAGCGTCGCCATGAAGCGATGCTGGGAATCAAAGGGGATAACGTCAGTGCGTCTCCAGATTGACTGCTCCTTACGCGCATTGACACCCATTTTCCCCGCAAAGGCAAGCAGTGCACCCTCCATAGGGTCGCCTTCCACATGCCACACATCATCACACTCACGTAAGCAGGCGTCGTTACAAAGCGCCGAAGCTCGGGCTAATTCTTCCAATACAGCATGCTCAGTCGACGAAACATGGGCTTCGTCCAGCTTCAATGCGCCCTTGGGCTCATAGCCCGTCCCATCCAAAGTAAATAAATACTGGTGCGTTAGCACTGAAGCGACCATCATCTCATTGCGGGTCAGCGTACCAGTTTTGTCCGTACAGATGACCGACACTGAGCCTAGAGTTTCAATAGAAGGCAAACGCCGCACAATCGCATTGCGACGGGCCATAGCCTGTACCCCAATGGCCAGTGTAATGGTCAGTACGGCAGGCAGCCCTTCAGGAATGGCTGCAACAGATAATCCAACCACCGCCATAAACATTTCATTGAAATCGTGATGTCCAACAAAATAACCATAGGTCAGCAGCAACGCCGCAATCAGCAAAATAAATACTGTCAGCCACTTCGAAAAATCTCCCATTTGTGAAACCAGCGGCGTGGTGAGCGTTTCCACTTCCGATAGCAAGTTACTAATACGGCCGATTTCCGTATCCTTCCCTGTGGCCACGACAACCCCTTTTGCTTGGCCACGCGTCACCAAAGTCCCTGAAAATGCCATGCAAGAGCGCTCAGCCAATGGTATACCCCCCGCTACTGGTTTGTTATGTTTATCTACGGGGACGGATTCCCCAGTAAGAATAGCCTCTTGCACCGACATGCCGTGCGCCGTAAGCAATCGTAGGTCAGCGGGCACTTTATCTCCTGCTTCTAGGAGTGCAATGTCGCCAGGAACCAATTGCTCACCTTCAATGCTTATACGCTCACCCCCGCGCATAACATTGGCGTGAGGCGCCAGCATATAACGGATAGCGTCCATAGCCTTTTCGGCTTTACCTTCCTGAATACAGCCGATAAGGGCGTTGGCCACCACCACAGCTAAAATTACAAAGGTATCGATCCAGTGCCCCAAAATAGCCGTGACAACGGAAGAACAGATCAGCACATAGATCAAGATGTTGTGAAAGTGCAGCAGGAAACGTACAATAATACTGCGCCTAGCCGATTCTGGCAGGCGGTTAGCCCCGTATTTTATAAGCCGTGCCTGAGCCTCACGCTCACTCAAACCATTAAGAGATGTCTCCAACTCCGCCAGTGCAGTATCTATAGATTCTCTATGCCATAGGGTGTGCATTTCATTTTCGGTTTCAGCCTTGGTGGAAAGGGTAATAAAGTCTTCTGTCTGTTGAGCGGATAGATTGTGCCCCTTAGGGGCTTTGTGCATATGTTGATCCATAATAGAGGATATCCTTATCTTGCGTAATACTCATCAAATAGGAACTCTGCTGCGCTATGATTTTTCTTCATCTGTAGGAAGTACAAGAACATCAATAGCGCATAATGCCCTCTTCTCTTAAGGTTTTCGGCAGCGGAGACATCTGATTTTGCGGTGGCTGACTGCAATGAAAAGCCATATCAAAACAGGCGGTTCGTGGTATAGCCTCATGCGAGTGAATGTGCATTCGCGAGACCTAAGGATCGACCTATTTTATTGTTAAGAGTGAGATTCATAGCTCAATAAAGATTCCTCGATTATTTCACTTTACCTTAAAGCAATAGCCCACTCGCCTGTCTTGATAGTTATCAAGGCCCTCAACTATTTTTGGTTTAAATTATTGGAATGAAAAATATTGTCATTATTCTTGGTCACCCTTCCAGCGTGCAATCAACATTTTGTAGTGCTATCGCACGCGCCTATGAAAATGGCGCGACTCACGCAGAACACGGAGTTTCGGTAATTGATATAGGGCAATTGCAGATACCGTTTTTTGAAGAAAAAACAGACTATGAAAAAATTGGCTTATCTGCAGAGTTAAAAAACGCTCAGAATAAATTAAAAGCTGCTGAACATTGGGTCATCATATACCCGCTTTGGGTAGGCTCCATGCCTGCCAAGCTTAAGGCCTTTTTTGAATGGGTAATGGAGCCTGGATTCGCATATAGTGCAGAAACGCTGAACAATCCATTTGCAGAAAAATTACTGCGCTGTAAATCGGCGCATATTATAATGACGATGGGCATGCCATCTTGGTATTACCGCTGGATCTATCATGCACATTCTTTAAAGTCTTTAGAAAAAAATATGCTTAAATTTTATGGGATATCCCCTATACGTAAAACATTATTAGGTTCAGTTGATTTTGTTAGTGATAGTCAAAGAGTATTATGGCTCGACCGCATTAAGCGTTATGGTAATCAAGCGGCTTGATATTGTTGAAGGAAGCTATTTAAATTTAATAAATACATATTTAAAATAATAAAAAGGCGAGACATTTTGTCCCGCCTTAATCATATCAATTTATAATCTCTCAGATTTACAAAGCAGAAGCTGTGCTACAACCCGAAGCTTGTGCAAGGCTTTGGCCGTCAAATGATCCACCAAAGCTAAAGCTTGAAACTTTACCGCCAGATGCATTGCTTACAGCATCACCCCAGCAAGAAACTTCCTCAGCAGAACCTTCATCACCTGCGGCTGGTTCAATATTGCTTAAGCTTTCTGCAGTCTCATCACCGCCTGCGGCTGGTGTAAGATTGTTCAAACCCGCGGCACTAAAGCCTTGGATGCCGCCTGTAGGTTGTTGAATAAATGGAAGGCTCGAAATTGTAACTTGAAGGTTACCATTCGCACCCGCAAAGGCACCAAATGTATTGAAGAAGTCTTCAATATTCTCAATGGAGTTCTCAACCGGAACAAAGCCAGTAAAGAGCTGCCCGCTCGAGTTTATCGGTGCATCATCAGCATCATAAATACGGTCTTCAAGGAAGTCCAATTGAGCCTGCGTCAGAATACCACTGGCTGGTGGAGTAAAGCCGTCAAAGTTAGCCCCTAAACCGTTAATGACTAATGGATCACCACTTACTGGATCTATGATAGAGCCAAATTCAAAGCGCGTATAAAAACTATCTGCGTTCAAAAAGCCCTCAAAGACTGTCGCGCCAATTGTTTGACCAACAATTGTAAGGTCACTTGGTGCGCCATCAAATTGCAAACCAACTGGCGTAGCAAAAGCCGTGTTGATAAACGTATTCGGGTTAGTCAAAGAGCTGATATCAATGTTGCCTTGTTCGAAACGTGCACCGACTTTGGCATCCGTAACTGTGTTACCTTCTAAAATAACGCTGCCTATATTACGGCTGTCACCTTGACTAAAGATATCAAGGAAAGCAATGGCCCCGCCTTCATTAAAATCGTCACCTATATTGGGGATATCGTCAAAATCAGGGAAGTCTCCTTCTTTAAAGCGACCCTCTCCGATAAGGATACCATATTCGTTAACCGCCGTAATGGTGTTGTCAATAATCGACAGGCTATTAAAGCCAGTAGCATGAATACCATTAGATCCTATAACAGATATGGCGTTATCCTGAATAAGTCCTGATCCTACGCCATAGAGATATGTGGAGATACCGTCATCTTGCGCATTGGTTATGGTGTTGCCTGAAATTTCCAAGCTATCAACATAATTCGCCGTTATACCGTTTCCGCCGAGATCAGAAAAACTATTATTACCAATCAACAATGTTTGACCGTGGCCATTATCGTTGTAACCATCAGCGAATATACCGTCGTCTCCAGCCCCAATAACCGTGTTACCTGTAACGATAGCGTCATCGAAAGCTTCCAAATAAATACCATTAGCACCGATTGTGCCTGTTGTACCGATGAGGTTGGCATCAATAGTCAATACGCCCACGTCAACAGCACTAATGCCATCCAACTTGGTGTTATCGATGGTGTTACCGCTAACATTGATTGCTGTGCCGTCTTCAATTGAAATACCGCTCAATCTTTTCACGCCATCAACTATGTTGTTAATGATTGCACTATTCGTCAGGTTTTTCGCGAAGATCGCTGTACGTTTAGAATTTGTAACCGCGTTATTCTCAACCGTTACATTATCACTACCGCGAACTGTAATACCATTGCCGCTTTTGTTGATGGTATTGCTCAGAATGCCCGCGCCGCCGATAACCGCGTCATCGCTTCTCTTCACATGAATGCCTGTGCCTTTGGCTTTTGTTACATTATTTGATTGTATAAGAACGCTATCGCTTTGGCTAACCTCGATACCATTATCACCTGATGAAGCAACAATATTATTAAGAATCTTACCTGCACGAACATGATCAACGTCGATACCGTCGCCACCATTAAAGCTTACAGTGTTACCTTCTGCTGTGAACGCCACGGAAACATCTGATACTGAAATACCGTCATTATCCGTATCGCTAACATTATTAAGACTAACATTTGCAATGCGAGCACCCTCAATATCAATACCGTTATTGCCGATCAGAGAAATATTATTATCTCTTACAGAGACCCATGCCGTATTCATAAGGTCAATACCGTTATTCTGCGCGTGAGACACGACATTCTCTTTTACAGAAACAGCGCCATTATCTTCGCCATGGATACCGTCACGAGCGACACCCTTTACTGTATTCAGCTCAATACGCGCAGCCGATGTGTTATATAAGCTGATACCGTCATTATCAGCATGTTTCACATTATTGTTAAGAATGTCGGTATTAAAGGAACTGTCTACGGAAATACCGTTATGACCAACCCAATTAATTGTATTACCTGCAATGTTAGCACTTGAACCGAAGAAACCAGAACCACTATTCACAATATGGATACCATCTTGGCCTGTAGATTTAGAGAATAGGCCGTTTGTAATTGTGTTATTTGTGATTTCTACACCATCACGTCTCCAACCACTGAAAATGCTGGCCTGTGCGCCGCTATTTTCCGCGTAGATACCATGACGGCCAGCCCCTGTTGAGTTTGGAAGACCACCAATAATAGTGTTGTTATTAATAACCGCTTCACGGTTGTTCACAACATGGATACCATCATTGCCAGCGCCATTCGCCCATACAAGACCGCCTTGGATTGTGTTGTCATCAATATTTGCATTACGACCACCACTGATATGAATACCATCATTGCCAGCACCAGAAGATATGCCGTTACCAATTATATTGCCGGCGACATCAAGCGTGTTGGATGATGATGCGTAAATACCGTGATTACCGATAGACCAAAGCGTATTGTTCAAAACATCAACATTATGGCTAGAAAGAACATTAATACCGTTCAATGCTGCATTGCTGATCGCGTTATTTTGAATGATCGCATTATGGCTTGGGTTAAGATATATACCGTTTCCGCCGATATTTTGGATTGTGTTTGTATCAATATTCGCCCCGTTAGAAGACGTCACATGGATACCATCAGAACCGGCGCTTTTACCAGATATGCCTAGACCAATTCGACCACTTAGCAGTTGGTTATTTGTGATCTGGGCTGCCGCGCTGTTGTTTACATTGATAGCGTAACGATTTGCGCCATTACCGCCATTCGTTAAGAAACCAGCATTGCCACCTTTAATTGTGTTGTTATCAATTGTAAGGTTGGTTGTACCATTCACATTAATACCATCACGGCCGGCGCCTTTGGTGCCATTAGAGCCCCCTCTACCATTTGTACCATAGACTGTGTTTGTGGTGATAAGAACGTCATCCCCATTAACAATCTGGATACCGTCATTGGTAATATTTGTAATTTTGTTATCTATGATTTGGACCTGATCACTATCATTAACAGCAATACCAATTTGTGAATTTTTTATAGTATTACGATCAAGGGTCACGTCTTGTACGCCGCCATAGACATTAATGCCTGCCGCTGTCGCCCCATCAACCTCGTTGATTGATAAGGTTGCGTCATTCACATTATTTCCAACCGCAATACCATAGCCGCCAGTGGTCACTATATCACTATCTGTAATGGTCAAGCCCGTGAGTGTTGCAGGGTTTCCTGAATAAGAAGAACCGTCATTACGAGCCTTAACAGTTATCGCATTGCCGCTCGCTGTTGTGCCACTGTTACGGATTTTTGTGCTATCTATAGCGATATTTTGATAAACACCATATTTCAAGTTGATATCAATACCTGCAGCAGCACTTCCACCTGTTGTACCGCTATTTATTACAGAAACATTCGTGAAGCTTGCGTTATCTAGTTTCTCAACATAAATACCTTTTTTAGCATTATCATTAAATGTCGTGTCTGTGACCGTTACATTAGTAACTATGCTAGGTGCATTTTTGCTTTGTGCAAAGTGCCATCCTTCAACATTGCCATCAAAATGGCTGTTTGCGACGGTCAGGCCATCCACATTAGAAATACTTTCAATTTTTAGACCAACTGTGCTGTTCTTCGCAGCAATATCATCCATCGCAATGTTATCAGCATCGCCTTTTACTTCTATTGCGTATGTATAATTATCGATATTCATACCGCTCAGAGAAATATCATCTGCTTTGATTTGAATGCCTGTACCCGTCCCTGTGCCAAGTAATGTGGTTGCTATATCCGTTCCTGTGCCTATGACGCTAAGCGCTTTGTTAATAACAACATTTTCACTGAATATGCCTGCGCCAACGTTAACGATGCCAGATGCTGCTATATCAACGCCGTCTTGGATTTGTGCTGAATCATTTTCAACATTCACCAAAGTGGCTGTACCATCAAGGTCACCTGTTGTTTTTATATCAGCCCCTAAATTAACCTGAGGTGCGTCAAAATGTCCGTTACCATCAGCAAGGTTTATATTAGCGCCAAAATCAACATCAATAAGCGCGGGAGACGTAACGCTGAGTGCCCCACCATTTGTACTCACAGACGATGTGCTTAGGAAATTCAAAGCGCCGCTTTTTTCTGTTAGTGAAATATCACCACCTGTAGTCGACAGCGCCCCCGCAACATTTACGCCATTATTATCAACCAGCGTAAACCCGCCATTACTCCAGTTCCCCGCACCTGTGACGAAGTCATAGATCGTGCCAACGTCATTATTTGCCCCTTGAAGAACAACATCAGCTTGTGATGTGCCGCTTATGCCCTCAGCAAACAATGTGCTGCTTGTGTCTTGGTAAACGCGTTTTGTATCAAAATTAACTAGGCCACCATTAACGATGCTAGAATATTTTAACTGCACTTGTGAGCCAGAAAGGTCAATATTGCCCGCAGAGGCATCAATGTCGCCTTTTACGATCAGGCCACCAGAATGAGAAGCTAATGTAACTGTACCACCATTCGTTTGGATGGAACTTGCACTAGAAACATCTAGAGCATGCGCCCATGTTGTGCCTTTACTGTCGATGTTAATGCTGCCGTCACCATGTGCTAAATTTTTATCTGTTCCAGATGTGCTGATGGCGCCATTAATATTCAAGCCATTATTATCAACCAAGCGGAACTGACCATTGCTGTATGTCGCCGCACCTGTTGTGAAGTTACCCAAGGTAGCAATGTCGTTGTTTACGCCATCAAAAAATGCGCCGGCATTTGTTGTACCGGTCAAAATGTTCGCAGTAATAATGCTGTTGACCCCTTGAGTCACCAAGCCTGCTGAAATATCCAACTGATTAGCATTTACATTTGAAAGGCCGTTCAGTTTGAGCTGACGTGCGCTAACGGTGACGCCACCAGTACTCGCATCAACAAGGCCAGCCACGGTCGTAAAGCCGCCAGCTGTTCCGTTAGAATCTAGAGTAATATTGCCGCCTCCGGAAACAATGCTGCCGCTGGCAAGAACATCAATAGATTGATTAAAAGCTGTGCTTTCTGTTTTTAGAAGGACATCGCCACCTAATGTGCTCACTGTACCGGCAATATCAAACCCATCGACATCAACCAGAGTAAAGCCACCATTATCGTTTATACTGCCTGTGTTAAAGTCAGCAATGGCTTTTACTTCATTCTGTCCGATTAACAATGCACTGAAATTGGTAGAACCACTCAGTGTAGAGGCTATAATTTTACTCTGCGCATTTTGTGATATATTACGGTTAGACTGCAAATTCACGTTTTCGCCTTGTAGAGTACCATGACCATAAAATTCTATACGATCCCCATCCGCTTGAATGTTACCGTTGCCCGCATAAACTTTCCCATTAATGGCCACCTTAGTATTTTGGCCAGTCAGATTAACGTCTCCATTGTGTGAAGAGATTTCTGAGCCTACGCGAATATATACGCCTGTATCCCAGAAGTTTTGGCCACCACCCGTTAACGCAACATTACCGCCATTGCTGTCTATATTAGCCGTAATAGAGTTTTGATCCGTTGCTTCAGCCGTGATATTTCCACCTTGTGTGGTTACATTTCCTAGAAAGTCAATCGCGCCATTTTGTGTAGTGATATTAATATCACCAGATTGAGTTTCCAAAGCTGATAAAATAATGTTGGAGGCTTGATCGCCAGCAGTCGCACCAGTTACTGTAATATCGCCATTACCATTTGTTTTCCAAAGAAGATTAGCGCCATAAGTCTGGTTACCTGTTAAATCAATTGAACCGCTATTGACGGCTTCTGTCACAACAAGATCTGGTCTGAAAAACCTAGGAATAGTATATGTGTAAGCTGAGTTTTGTGTCCAAATATTCAAGCTATTGCCATTATTAATCGTGATGATACCGTCAGAATTTCCGTAGACTTGCTCGCTCACGCTAAAGTTACGGCGGGCATTTAATTCAATGTCTGTCGCCCAGCTTAAAAGTTCAATGTCAGATTCATAAAGATTCCATACATCTAAACCGCTACGCGTACCAATACGGAGCTCTAAATCGCGAGGGTCAATTAAAAATGTTCCGGTTTTCCCATTAACAGCTGTTGTATCAACCACAGCGCCGCCTATGCCATATAGACCATCACTTGAGAGCTCAACAAAACCACCATTACCAGACTGCGCCCCGCCACGTGCCGACACAGAGCCTTGAAGAATAGCGCTATTTCCGCCAATAATATAAATGCGACCGCCATCACCATTTGTATTCGCATTTGCATTTAGCTCGGCGGTGCTTGCAATCTCAATATTCTGACCCGTAACATCAATACGACCGCCAGTGCTGCCTGATGCATCAACTTTACCTGCAACAGTAACTGTGCCAGCAGAGCCGCCTGAAAGGACGATTTTTCCGCCAACTTTGGAAGCAGAGGCTGCTGTAACAACGCCATCAATGTTAATAATGCTGTCAACCGCTTGTTTGGCTGACGCTGCGCTCATTTGAATATAGCCACCTTCTGCGCTGATCACGCCTGTGTTTTCAAGCAATGCATCGGCATCGCTACCTGCGACTTCAATTTCAACAAGGCTATCACCATAGAGATCAAGCGTTACCGCATCGCCAGAGGCGAAAGCAATTTTCGCAAGTTTAGCGTTAATCACGCCATTATTTTTGACTGTTGGTGCGACAAAGCCCGCAAGGCCAGCTTCAGAAATCGTCATTTGACCGTTTAAGTCGATTGAGCCCGTACCGTTCATATTTAGAATTGTATATTGGCCGAAATCATTATTCATTATTTGATCATCAGATATATCGCCTGTAGTAACGACTATTCCAGCCGTATCAACGTGCGAACCTGCGCCAAAGAACACACCGTTGCGATCAATAATCAGCAAACGGCCATTAGAAGATAAAGCGCCAAGAATTTTTGTTGGGTCAGCATCATCAGCGGCACGACCATAAAATAAAGCATCGCTAGAGATCTGATTAACGCGGACGCTCTCATTAAGATCAATATTCAAATCAGGGGAATTACCACCGGCGCGAATTGCGCTCGTATTTATTGTGGTGTTCGTTCCATCAGAATTTAATGTGAAGTTATTTTGGCTGTCCCACTCCGTCCAAGGGCCCGCATCGGCTGTTGCCTGTCCTGCATATGCAACTAAAGTTGCTGCAGTTAAAGCACTGGAAATCATCAAACGGCCAAATTTTGCTGTTTGTTTTTGAGCGGGGCGTGTTTTCATAGAGTGGGTCATAAAATTCTCATTCCTAAAGCGTTAAGCGTTATTACTTTAAATATCGTTCTGTAAATCTGTCTAAATTATCATGCTATATTTTCGTTCTTATATAGTGTTCTCAGATAATTTCAAGTTCATATATTTCCTGTTGTGAAAAATATATGGAAATATGTTATGACATATAAAAAATTTCTACACAAGAAAAATTAACTAAAAATTAATATAAATTAAGTATTTGCATTTGCCCTTTTAACGCGAAATATTCAGCTACTCAACAGGAAACCTTGCAACTACGCGACTTGTACGCCTTAAGGTTAAGATTCTAAAGTTGGTTTACCTTTAAAATAGTCATTGGTAATGCATACGAATTGTGTGTAAGATAGCTGTGAAAGATTTAAAGCGATGGTTTTTCATTGCAGTTTTTATTTCAGAGTTTATAAACAACTAAATTAAATTAATGTAATAATTAGGATTATATAATGTCTTCGCGCTCGCAATACACACGAAATACTATACGCACAGGCCTGCTTCTCACCACGGCCTTGATTGTAATGCCATTAGATCAAGCCATGGCTCAGGCCCAGTTGCCGCAAAACCTGCAAGACTCGGCACAAGGTGCTGCCAGTGCAGGTCGTGTACAAGGTCAAATACAAAAACAAGAAGTTGTACCGTCCGTTTCTCCCTCCGTAGAAGTCCGTGACATTATTTTGCAAGATGTGCCCAAAGGCGCAGAGAAACTTTGCTTTACATTTAATAGCCTAGAAATCAACGGCAACAACGCATATGACACGCAGGCATTACGTCCACTTTATGGCGAGCAACTCGGCACTGAGATTTGCCTCGATGACCTCTATCGTATTGCCACGCGCCTGACACAGAAATATCGTAATGATGGCTATATTTTGACACAAGTATATGTGCCGCCACAAACAATTGAAAACGGCGTTGCTAAACTTAACGTATTAGAAGGCTATCTTGAAAGCGTCAGCGTTGAAGCGGGTGAAAACGTTAAAGAATCTGAAATGGGCTTCATACGCGCCTATGCAAATGGCATTAAAACTGGCGGCGCCTTAAACGCCAAAGAGCTAGAGCGCTATCTGCTGTTGATTAACGACTTACCTGGTTTGAGCGCACGCTCTGTATTGGGCGCGGCCCAAAGCACGACAGGCGCTGCGACGCTACGTATAATCGTTGAACGTGACCTTTATGATGGCTTCTTATCCATCAACAACCATGGCAGTCGCTATTTAGGGCCAATCCAAGGGATTGCAGCCGTATCAGCCAACTCCTTTTTCGGTATGAATGAACGTATTACTGCGCAGTTCGCTGCCGCACCATTTGGCGGAGAACTCTTTTACGGATTTATGGGCTATGAAATGCCTATCAATCACTATGGCACCAAAGTTGATTTCAGCTTCAGCCATTCATCAACCGCCCCTGGTTATAATCTAGAGGAATTTGATGTAAAGGGTCGTGCACAGAGCTTTACGGCACGCATTACACACCCATTCGCTCGTTCGCGTGAACAAAATCTTTATGGTTACGCCATGTTAGATTGGCGCGATGTAACCAGCAAAAATAACTTGCTTGAGCCAACGCGTGATGACCGCATCCGTGCTTTCCGTGGTGGTCTTAACTATGAATTTCTTGATACCTTTTGGAAGGTTGGCGTAAACTCAATTAATCTTGAAGTATCCCAAGGCCTTAACGTGTTTGGATCAACTGAAGAAGGTGACCTGAATATCTCTCGTAGCTTTGGTGACCCACAATTCACAAAATTCAATGCTGAATTCCAACGCTTACAGGGACTAACTCAGCGCTTAAACTTGCTTGTTAAAGCCCGCGGCCAATTATCCAATGGCCCGCTTTTAAGCTCAGAAGAATTTGGCGTTGGTGGTCCTGATTTGGGTCGTGCTTATGACCCTTCTGAAATCATCGGTGATGATGGTCTCGCTGGCACAATGGAGCTACAATGGAACACACCATATCAATCAAGCTTCGCTCAAGACTATCAGCTTTTCAGCTTCATTGATGCTGGTCGCGTTTGGAACGATGACGCAACAACGTCATCTACAAAAACCGACACAGCAACATCAGTGGGTTTTGGTATTCGCGCCGACTTCAAAAACGATACAAAAGCTGGCCTTTCTGTAGCCTTCCCGCTTAATCGTGATGTAGCCACGCAAGGTGATGATGCCCCACGTGTCTATTTCAACCTAAGCCGCAGCTTCTAACTAATTACCGTTTATACCCTGCATGGTCGTTTCAAAACCGAAATAGACCGTGCAAGGTAATTTGGTGGTTGGATTAATGGACTCGGTCAAGGTATCTTTGAGCTTGTCTGGGGTTTTTAAAATTATATTAACGTCACCATCTAAGTATTTTTTAAAATTTACCTTTGGCTTTTTCTGATATCCAAATTCTTTTTTGTGGTGTAAGTGATGCTTTACTGAGTTCTTGAGCTATCTCTATTAAGTGTCTTTGTGAGAATTCAGAGAAGACTGAAGATATAGATTTTATCACTCTTTCGTTTTTAGATTTTAATAGCTTGTCTAACAAGTCTCGCCTCATAGGTAAAAAGCTCTCTTCTCCATAAATCCTCACTAAATCACCAAGCGCCCAATAGTCCTCCAAATCTGATTTGACGGCAAGAGCAACCAGATCAATGTCATAGCCTGACAAGCTATAGTCTCGGTCTTTATTGTACCGTAAATCCCAAGTAAACTTTTCAAAGAAGCGATGTTTCTCTATTTTGGAATATTCTGAACTCGATAATATTTCTTCTGTAACTCTACGCAGATCCGCATCGCTAGCCTTTAAATCATAATCATAGACATTAGGGAATAATGCCTTTAGCTCTCTCTTAATGTTTTCCTTATAATTATAGTGCTTTACACCTCTTCCGCCTGCCGTCTTCTCAAAATGATAAAACCCCCATGATACCCCCATGTTTCCGCCGCCAGCAGTGAAGTATGTGCCAAAAGATAATGGGTATATAAAATATTCCCTCTTAACTTTAGTTTTCCTGTAAGTGACCGAGAGCCTATTGTTCTTTTTCTCAATCAACTCAATCTGCTTATAAAAGAAAACCTGCCGATCGAGCCTCCATGCATCCCTTACATGTTCATTATGCTTACCTTCATATATATTCAGAAACATATCAGCTGATTTGAGGTTTGCATGTCCCTTAATAACGCAATCGCCACTATAAGCTTTCACGGCAACGTCTATAGCGTTCAACGGCCCCTTATCGTCAGAAAATAATTTTCTGACGTCGCAAATGGCGGATTTACGCAGCTCATAATAAGCTAATTTAGGATTCGAATGTTCAAAGTCGTTATAATCTTTGAATTTTCTGCTCATAATTACACGTTTAGCAGCGCCGCTTAACAACATTTTAAAACAGAGATTAGAGCATATTGTGTCTTCCTTCTTGTTTGAGTGACTTTGTCTGGCGGTCAACAATGCGACAGTGTGAGGTATGTGTATAGGGTCATCTAGATTGATATATACATCTCCCTTAACAAGGGCATGAACTTTTGAAAATATTTGAATATTTAAAACCAAGGCGAGAGATGCCCCAACCAACAAGGATAGTACTAAAGATTTGGACATAGATCTAATCTGCCATTTCTTTTCTAATCCACAATAAATTTGGTAAGCTAAAAAGCTATAAAATAAGGTTGTTGGTGCAATAAGTAGGACTAAGCCAGGCACAACAAATAAAAACAGGCCATAAAATATAGAAAGAGGGAAAAATAAACTAATAAAGGACAGAATAACCATGACTATGAAATAGGCCTTTAATGTCTTATCCATCTACTCTTCCTTTGATTTTCTAAAAGGTAAACATTTTTATCATATTTTATAATAACATAAATCCGCCTGTTATGTGGGTATTATCCATTCATAGTCATTGCAAATAAGATATTGCCCTAAAACTAAATCGCCTTCTGCTTGAGCGTTAACGTTTTGACCAAAACCGTGTAAAAACAAGCCGTTGATTAAGCTATGCCTTGATTTATCCGCTTAGTCTTAATATCATTCATACTCTGAGTTTTTTGCTACATTCAAAGACGCTAGCAACTGCGCTGGATTCTGCGAAACTCACCGAAACTAATGATAAGTAGAGTTGATTTTAATGGCTAATATTCTGTCAGATAATGTATTTATTGAGAAAAAGCTCCGTGCTATCTCGGATCAGATTGAAAGTGCAGGCGGGTTTATTCATTCAAATGTAGATTTAAGCTATGATGGCAATAGATTTTCAATACATAAAGCAGGCGAAATTGCCGAGCCACATTTGATCAAAATACCAGATGCTATGTTGGTGCGTTATCACGACTTTGATATTGACCTAGAGGGGCAAGATATTGTTATCGCTCCTTATGAAAGCAATACCAGCAGCCCACAATATGAGTTATTTTCCACTATATTGGCGCTATATAATGAAAGCGGAGTTTTTAAAAATCACTTAGAAACCAATCCGTGGCTGAACTATGCGCAAGCGCCTGAGCTAATGAAGTTATTGCTGCAATCACGCGGTGGTCCAAACTTAAAAACCATATCTGAAATGCTTGGCAATGAAGACTATAAAGAAGAGCTCGCATTATTTACGTTTTTTAAAAAACGTATGGCTTACTGTCAGTTAGATCAACACAGTGATGCCGTTACAGAAGTTTATTTGCCTTTGCTCGAATTTATCGAGCACCACCCTTATGGCGCGCCCTATGAGCGTCTAAGAGGTGAAGAGGCGGCGCAGAATTGTATGGCGATAAGGCCAGCCACACCGGTTGCGGGCAGTGATGAATGTTTTTCGAGTTTTGGGAGCTTGGATGCCTTGGATGCCTATATGCATTACGGGAAAATTAGCGCTACGGCCCCTATTGTTCGCTCTATCCCCTTATCTATAAAACTACCAAAAATTGGTACAGTCAATATTCGCACACGTAATAAATCATTACCTGCGAAGGAGCGCCCAGAGCATTTACGTGATTTAGGACATTATTTGCCCCTATTCCACCATCGATCGGGCAGCCGCCAAATTGGCTTGAGCCATATTATTATCCCTAATGAGCAAGCCCCAAGATCTCTCAGACGGATCTTGCATGAAGTTCTTATCCAGCTAGAGCCCAAATTAGATGAGCACGCATCAGCCCCCTATGTTGAGGAGCTTGAAACCATCATCATTGACCGAAATTTAGACTATTACCGTATGATTATATCTTTGATCCCTGCAGCGACAACAGCAGGGCAAGATTCCTCGCCTCGCCCTGTTTTTTATGAAGCTATATATAATATGGCCATGCGGCAAATTCACCTTTTGGAAAGCTATAATGCTCTGCATGGTAAATAGCTGATCTTTGCTTCTGCTATATCAAGCAGCCCTTACCACCCAATATATTCGATGGCTTTATACTTAATATACGCCAAATGATTTGAACAAGCGGGTCATGCTTTCTACTTGCGCTGATTTGGCCGTAATCATAGCGCTTTCTGAATTGTTTGTACTGCGCTGTGCATCAAGGACATCCAGAAAAGACACTTCACCTTCTTTATATAAAAGCTGTGAGAGTTCTAACGATTGTTCCGCAGCATTATAGGCGCGCTCCAATGATATATATTGTTGATTGATATAGGTATAGTCAACAAGAGCTGTCTCAATCTCGCTGACGGCGTTGAGCACTGTCTTGCGGTATTGTTCAAAGGCTTGCTTCTCGCGCGCTTGTGCGGCGTTTATTTGCCCTTCTATGCGGCCAAAGTTAAGCAGCGATACAGCAGAACCAAGCGCGACATTCCAAACACCAGTTGAGGCCAAAAGCGCACTATCTGTTATGCCATAAAACCCGCTTAACGAGAATGATGGAAAAATATCAGCAATAGCGGCTTCACTTAAGGAAGTACTCGCGGCTAATTCAGCCGCAGCAGCCATGATATCAGGGCGTAATGCAAGGGCTTGCGCCGGTGCAATCAAAACGGGTTGCAGCGTTGCACCCGGAATGGCCGCGCTTGGCGTTAAGATCGGATTGAGTATTTCAGGCAAGCTCCCTGTTAAAACGCTTAAACGTAGTGCGGCATTGGCGGCTTGGCGTTGAAATTCGGGTAAAGAGGCACGCGTAGTGTTCACCAAGTTTCTGGCGCGTTCAACATCCAAACGTGGCGCAGAGCCTAAACGGTTTAAGTCTTTCACAAGGACTAAGGTTTCTTCTTGTGACTTTAGGTTTTTATCAGCAATACGGAACTGATTTTGCGCCGTTCTATAATCAATGTAATTGCGGGTGATATCAGCAATTAACGTCAGGCTGACTGCATCATATTGGGCTTCACTCGCTTTTATGCGTGAATTAGCGGCGCTTAGACCTTTACGATTCTTACCAAAAATATCAAGTTCAAACGAAGCATCAAAGCCTGCATCATAAAAGGAATCTGATGATGGATTATCAGCGCCTACATCTTTACGGCCATTAGAGCCCGAAAGACCGAGCTGCGGAAATAAGCTTGAGCGAGAGGTTTGACGCAAGCCACGCGCTTCAAGAATTTTAGCTTCCGCGATAAGGCGATCAGGGTTTTGTTCTAAACCGAGCGTCACTAATTCATCTAAAACAGGGTCATTAAATCTGTGCCACCACTCTTTAAGCTCTTCAGTTTGAACGGCTTGGAAGTCCTGACTATGCGGCGCGGTCCATTGGGCAGGCTTTGCAGGTTCAAACAGATCAAGCCCTGTTGTGATACAGCCACTTAACGCCAGACAGGCCGGTATTAATATAAGATGACGCATTATTTATTCCTCATTCGGTTTCGGGTCTTTATGGCCCGTAATTCTGATTTCAAGATTACGCATCAAGACGTAAAAAACGGGGGTAAAGATTAGCCCGAAAAATGTTACACCCAGCATGCCGTAAAATACCGCAATGCCAATAGCTTGACGCATTTCAGCCCCTGCCCCATGGCTAAGCACCAAGGGCAGTACGCCCATGATAAAGGCAAAAGACGTCATGAGGATTGGGCGCAGGCGTAAACGTGAGGCTTCGACGGCGGCATCTATAACAGATCGACCTTGATGTTCAAGCTCGCGAGCAAATTCAACAATCAGAATTGCATTCTTACAAGCTAGCGCGGCGAGCACAAATAAACTTATCTGCGTGAAGATATTATTATCACCATCGGTGAAATAAATAGCGAGCAGCGCAAAGAGTATGCCCATAGGTACAATCAAAATCACAGCGATTGGTAAAATCAAGCTTTCATATTGTGCGGCCAGAACTAAGAATACAAAGAAAATACACAGCGGGAAAATATACACAGCGGTATTCCCTGCTAAGATTTGCTGATAAGTCAGTTCCGTCCATTCAAATTCAACCCCTTGTGGCAGGGTTTCATTCAGAACTTCTGTAATGGCTGCTTGTGCTTGCCCAGAAGAATATCCCGGCGCAGGATTACCGTTTATGTCAGCAGAACGAAATGCATTATAACGCGAGGCAATTTCTGGTCCAAAAGCTTCGTTAACCTTTAGGACGGAACCGAGCGGCACCATCTGTTCAGAATCGTTACGGACTTGCAATCGAAGAATATCTTCAGGTTTTGATCTAAATTCTTTATCCGCTTGTGCCACGACTTGGTATGTCCGGCCAAATTGATTAAAATCATTCACATAGATTGAGCCAAGATAAATTTGCATTGTGCTAAATATTTCATCAAGAGACAGACCTAATTGTTGCGCCTTGGTACGATCCAAATCGGCATAAAGCTGTGGTACATTAATGTTGTAATTACTGTACACCCCTGATAATTCAGGTCGTGTATATGCTTTAGCGGTGACTTGGCTGACGACATTAGCGAGTTCTTCATAGCCAATATCACTGCGATCTTGGATTTGAAGCTTGAAACCGCCTGTTGTCCCCAGACCACGCACGGGTGGTGGTGGGAGAATCGCAATAAAGGCTTCGTCAATACCAGCAAATTTTTGTTGTAGTTTTTCAGCTATACGCCCAGCACTTAATTCTGTAGATTCCCGTTCTTCAAATTCATCTAAAGGTACGAAAACAATACCCGCACTCGATGAGTTTACAAAACCATTCACGGAAAGGCCAGGGAATTGAACGGCGTTTTTGACGCCTTCTTCATTGATAGCAATCTCTCCCATTTTACGCAGAACGTCTTCTGTGCGCTCAAGCGTTGCACCGGGGGGTAACTGGGCAAAACCAATCAAATATTGCTTATCTTGCGCGGGTACAAAACCGGAAGGAACAAGGTTGAAGCTGAAATAAGTAGAGGCGACGAGCAGACCAAAAACAGCCATCATAATCAGGCGTCTATGCGTTGCAAAATGCAGCGTTTTTTCATAGCCCTTCTGACTGCGTCCAAAGCCACGATTAAACAGCTTAAAGAACCAGCCAAAAAGGAAATCCATCATGCGTGTTAATTTGTCATTTTGTTGGTCACGAGGTTTTAAGAGCAAAGCACACATAGCCGGGCTAAGCGTTAGTGAGTTAATGGTCGAGATAAACGTCGCAATAACAATCGTTAAAGCAAATTGCTTATAGAACATGCCCGTCAGACCACTAATAAAGGCAATGGGGATAAACACCCCTGCAATCACAAGGGAGGTCGCAATAATTGGGCCTGTGACTTCCTTCATCGCTTGTACCGTCGCATCGCGTGGGTTTTTACCCTCTTCAATATTACGCTCGACATTTTCAACAACAACAATTGCATCATCGACCACAATACCCACGGCCAGAATTAGACCAAATAAGGATAAAACGTTAATTGAGAATCCAAGCGGCAACATAATTAAAAATGTGCCGACAATCGATACAGGAACAGCCAAAAGCGGAATAATCGAAGCGCGCCATGTTTGTAAGAACACAATAACAACCAAAACCACAAGCAAGACAGCTTCAATTAATGTATGAATGACCGAGTCAATAGAATGGCGAACAAATACCGTAGGGTCGTAGACAATGGAATAATCGACATCATCAGGAAAGGTTTTCTTAAGCTCTTCCATGGCCGCGCGCACATTTGTTGATAATTCAAGCGCATTGGCATCAGGCGCGGAGAAAATAGGTATAGCGACGGCAGGCTCATTATTAAGCATAGAGCGCAGCGAATAGCTTTGTGCGTCAAGCTCAACTGTAGCCACATCTTTCAAACGTGTAATAACGCCCGTGGCGCTACGTTTAATAACAATATCTTCAAATTCTGCGGGGCTAGAAAGACGGCCTTGCACATTTACAGGAAATTGCATTTGCGTTTTGTCATCATAAGGGGGGCCACCAATAACGCCTGCAGCCACTTGTAGATTTTGACGGCGTACAGCGCCCACAACTTCATCAGCACTTAAGCCAAGCTCAGCTATTCTGTCAGGGTTTAACCATAGGCGCATCGCGTAATCGCCAGAGCCAAAGAGTGAGACTTGCCCAACGCCTTTAATTTTTGCGAGCTGATCTTTGATGTTCAGTGTCGCATAATTGCGCAAATAGAGCATATCATAGCGCTCATTTGGTGAGGTAAGGTGAACAACCATGGTCAAGTCAGGCGAGCTTTTGACAACCGTTACACCAAGGTTACGGGTAACTTCAGGCAATCTCGGCAGCGCTTGTGAGACACGGTTTTGAACCAATTGCTGCGCCAAATCAACATCTGTACCAATCGCGAAAGTAACGGTGAGTGATAATTTTCCATCCGCTGTCGCAAGTGAATTCATATAGAGCAAGTTCTCAACGCCGCTAATCTGTTCTTCTAACGGCGTGGCTACAGTCTGTGAAATCACAGAAGGGTTCGCACCCGGAAAACTGGCTTGTACCTGCACAGATGGTGGCGAGACTTCTGGATATTCAGATATAGGCAGCTGCGATAGTGAAATCGCGCCCAATAAAAATATAACAAAAGACAGCACGCCAGCAAAAATTGGGCGGTCAATAAAATGGCTTGAGAGGTTCATCGTGTTATTCTTTCTCGCTTAAAATTTCTGCTGTGTCTTCATCTGCATTAGCAGCTTGCTTATCACTCAATTCAGCTTGTTTAGGCGTTACAGGCATGTTGGGACGTATACGCGTAATGCCCTCTGTAATGACTTGGTCACCCTCTTTTAAACCTGATAAAATAACGCGCTGTCCGTCTACGCTTGCACCTAATGTGACTTCGCGATATGCCGACAGGCCTTCTTCATTAATGGTATAGACAAATTTACGGTTTTGATCTGTGCCAATGGCCAGTTCTGAGACAAGAATTTTCTTTGTTGTATCTATATCGCTCATAAGAATACTTACCGATATACCGGGGAGTAATAATTTATCTGGATTGTCAAAAATCGCGCGCGCTCTAATTGTGCCCGATGAAGAATCAATGCGGTTATCAAAGCTATGGACAAAGCCTTTATACTCAAGCCCTCCATTTAAAAGCTGTAAGCGCACAGCGGTTTTAGCTGCGTTAATATTGTGAGACGATTTGAACAAGTTTAGGTAAGTGCGCTCATCAACTTCAAAATCGACATAAACTTGCTCATCCGCAACAATGGATGTTAGTAGCGGCGCAGAGGCCCCGGCTTGCACGAGGTTACCAATAGTGATTTCGGCACGACTAATTTTTCCTGATATTGGCGCTTTGATATTGGCGTAATCCAAATCAAGTTCCGCCAGTTCAAGGGCGGCTTCAGCGCCTTTTACATTGGCGGCAGCGGTTTCGCGGTTAAATACACGCTCATCTAATGAGCTTTGTGAGATAGCATCCGTTGCGATAAGTTTTTTCGCGCGGCCATATTCTTTTTCGGCTAAGACCGCTTGGCCTTTCGCCGCGTTAAGCGTGGCTTTGGCTTTATCTAAGGCAGCTTTATAAGGGCGCGGATCAATGACAATGAGCACATCATCTTTGTTCACAGATTCCCCCGCTTCAAAATGAATTTCAGTAATGCGTCCACTGACTTGCGGGCGGATATCGGCGCTATCAACGGCAACCACATGGCCAGAAAAAGGCCTCCAGATTTGTCTTGTTTCTGGCTGTATAACGCTGACAACAACAGGCATAGATTGCGGGGATTGCGGGTTTGGTGCCGCTTGCGCAGTATCACCATGGCCTGCATTGCCTTGTTTATAAAAAACAGAGCCTAAGCCAACAACGCCGCCCACTAATAATAAGCCCGCCAATATGTATTTCAAACGTTTCATGTTCAATCCTTAGTCTTTTTCATTTTTGTATAATATTTGATTTTCTATCCAAGTCAGATAGCTTAAAAATTAGCGCTTTACCCCATTCCAATGAATATCAAAACTTAACTCAACATGTGCTTTCAAGGCATCACCTGTTAAGTTTTCTTTATTGGCGTAAGCAATGGCTGCCGCCATTTGAGCAACGGCAATGTCACATAAATACTTAACCGGAATTTCGCGCATTTCTTTACTGACGAAGCCCTTTTCCGAACGGTCATTTACTGTTTGGAAAATAGCATCAACAGCTTCACATGCTTCGGCCCCGAGCATTTGTGATGATTTCAGAAGAAAACACACATTATGCTTTTGAATATTGGCCATAGCCCAGTCAATATATCCATGCCAGATCGCATAGAAAAAATCTCGCGATGAATCATCGGGGTTTAAGTCATCAAGAATTGCGCCGGCGACTTCTTTTTTGATTTCTATATACACCGTGTCGATAAGATCTTGTTTAGTGGCATAGTAATTAAACAAAGTGCCATTAGACACGCCCGCTTCTTTGGCGATGCGTGCGGTTGTTACAGATAGGCCTTCACTTTCAAACAAGGCGACGGCCGTCTGGAATATTTGTTGTTTTTTATCATTCATAGTACAAGCTTACATAGAAATGACTGACTAGTCAATTTAAAAAATGGCGCGTGGGAGAAAATATATAAAATATGCGTTTATGACGGGGGCGTTTGCGTTCTTGCGTCTTTTTGAGACGGGTTGAATGCGCTTAACCGCTTTTTGGTTTTGTCATTCATGTAGCTTTCAGCCTCTTTATCAATCTCAAGAGCCGCGCGCATAAATTTCACATCTTGCGTTACAACATCAGCATAGCGCAGCACTTCAATATCGATTTGCATGGCTTCCAGCATAAATTCGTGATTTTCTTTTAAAGACGCATCAACCATGACTATTGCATCTGGGTCGTGCTTAATCGCTTCCAATGCGATTTCTGGGTCGGCGCGCATATTTATAATGGGCGCCGCGCTAACGCTCTGCCATAAACTTTTTAAGGAATCGAAGAAAGCGGCTGTTTTGCTCCGCGGCAGCCTTTTTTCAAATAGACAACTATAAGCTCCAAGGTTTTGCTTCACGGCTTCTAACACGATTTCGCGGTCCTGCAGAAACTTAATATCCAAATATCGCAATGCCTCACCCTGTATTCTTACTGCAGCCAAAGCGAAGTCGCGGTTTTTGAGCAAGTCGTTATCAGCCTCGCGAATGGCTAAGCCATAAATCTTCATAGCGGCCAAAACGACCTCAGCGTTTTTCTTAGGCTCCGCGCCCACACGATAGAAATCCTCAACGCCGTGCTTTAAACACGCCAATATTAATGCACTGTGATTAGCCGCCTTCGGCCCTAATCTTTGCAAGCCTATATATTGTGTTTTGGCGAGCTCAAGCATCAAATCTATATTGTCGCGTAAGTCTTTACTCATAAATTGAATAGCATCACTCAACCCGCCTTTAATGGCAAGCATCGCCAATTCAGCGTCATTCTTTAAATCGTCACCAATATAGCGATAACTCAGTGCGTCAGTTTTAATCGCTTTGACTGCGAAATCTTTGTTATTTTTAAGCTCATCATTCGCATATTGGAAGGCTCGACTGTATTGCTCAATAGCACAGAGTACAATCTCTTCATCACCCAGCAAGTCCCCTTTTGCCTGTCCCAAAGCTGGCCCATTAACGTTAACAACCTCCAACATGAAGGCGCGATCTTCGCGAAAAGCATCATCAAAATCATGAAAACTAGAAATAGAGGCTTTAGCCGCGATGAGGGCAATCTCTCGATCTTTACGAAATTTTGTATCGGCATAAGCCAAAGCCTGATAATTTACGCGCACCGCAGCCAATATAAACGCCCTATCACTTAAAAGGCTCTGGTCTATCTCATCGAGTAATTCAGGGTATTCAACGATGGCGAGCAATATAGCTTTGGGATCACTTAAATATTTTTTATCCAGATCAAGAAGCACCTCGCCATGTTGTTCTAATGCGGTATAGGCGATTTCGTCATCTCTTTTTAACGGCGCCGCTAAGTGTTTCACAACGCGCCAATCAACTTTAGCGGCCTTTAAGGCAAGCGGTTGTTCCTCTTGTCTGGCGGTATTCGCAAATGTAAAGGCACCTATATTCTGCGTGAAAGCTGTAACGATTGATTCTGTATCATCTTGGAACTTAGGAAAATGTTGCAAGCTATAACCACGCAGTTGCAAGGCTAGTTTCACAAATTCGGCATTGTTTTTATATTCATCGTCAAGATCAGCGGCGTTGTGGAAGTTTAGACGAATCTGGTTAAGAGCATCCAACCATTTTTCATCCTGTATTTCGAGGGTATCTTGCAGTTTAGAGCGGGCAATTTTCTGCGCAATTTTTTGGCGCTCAATAAAGATATCTGCGATCTGATCCGTTAGGTTTATCGGCTTAAATTCTTTAGAAAAAGGTGGGGTATTCGTCGCGAGCTCATTAAACTGATGAACGTAGCCCTGCCCTTCTAAATCTTCCGCACGACCAAATCTATGGGCGTAAACCGTTTTCCCAGAATACAGAGCCTCTGAGAGCATAGATTGTGAATCTCCCCATATAACAAAATGCTGGGCCCGCGCGATTAAACCCTTATAAGGGTTATATTCGGCATCTTTAGAAAATTGATAACTGAGCACATCAATATTGTCGGCTTGATCAGTCTTTTCTACCTCAAGCCTTAAGGCATTGAGCAAAGATGTATGATTTTCAACCCTTGTACGTCGACTGCCGCATAAATAAATGGTCGATTCAGGATAATGCGCCATTAATGCGACAAGTTTTTCACTAAATTCTTTTTGCACTTTCTCATTGCTTGGGTTGACTAAAAACACAGCGATAATGGGGCGCGTTATCGTCGGGTGTTTCTGGTCAAAAATGCCCCCTTCATCATGTAAGATATCTTGCGTCAGATTATGAGACACAAGAATTTGCTCTTTGAGCAAACTATTCGAAATATGTTCATTGACGCCCGTGATAATATAAGAATCTTCTGCGTTATGCCCCATAAACATCATGGTTTTAGAACACTGCTCCCCTAATATATATTCGGGAGGGCTATAACCATCTAAGAATTTGTGTAGCAATGTTTGGTAGTCGTCATTGGGCAGAGCATCGGGGAAGCTTGCCCGTACTAATGTATCATCAGCATAAACCACGCGCCCGCCGATTTTTTTACTAATCGCTCTGGCCAATCCACGCCACCCCGCAACATCCCCGCGCGTAGGGTCATTAATTCCCGCATTAACCAGTAATGTCGGCTGGTCACGTCGCTGTGGCACGATATTTAGAGGTATATTGCCTTTTTTTATGCCATTATTGGGCATTATATTTGCCAGCCTTATTAAGAATTATAAAAGTAGTGTTACAGGGCATATTAGCAAAAAAGGATTAATAATCAGTTTAGCTTAAGGCCGTTAATTATTTGATATGCTTGATAATATATCTGCTACACTTTCCGCTGTGTCAGCAATATTGGTTGTGTCATTACTTGTCGCTGTATTATCGCCTTCTGAGTCTTGCAAAAGATCAATAGCGGCTGAAGCATTATTAAGAATAATGCATGAGCCCGTGCCCTTGGCAGAGGATGATCCGTCACTGCCACAAACCAAATTTGTTATGGCTGCTGGCGCTGCGCTAACGCTGCCTTGAGCGGAAGAATCTGCGCTCTCTACTTGGCGAATTAAAGCGGCAATAGAGGCCCTGTTTTGCGCGGCAAACCCCCATGGCGCAGAAGACATTTGCGCATGAGCTGCCCATGATGAAATAAGAAAGATAAAGCATGAGCCGATGAATAATAAAGTTTTTCCTGTAATATATCGCATGGTTACATCCTGTTGATTATCTGTTTGAGAGGGAGGGGAGCAATAAATTGCTCCCCCTTATTCAAGTTAAGACCCTATTAAGGGGCAAGCTAACTAATTTAAGGTAATGTAATAGTTGGTGAAGTGACTTTAATTGACGCATTGTTACCTATAGCTGTTGCACTAGAGCTAACCAAAGGCCCGTCAAGAACACCAAGGTTATTATAGCTGCTCACTTCAATTGCAGAAGCCATTGAAGTGGCCATCACATCAGCATAATTAAACTGCGTTAGGTCAGCGACCATATAAGCATCACCGTCAATATTGGCATCCAAATCAACACTAACATTGTTACCAATGGCGGTGGCCGTACTCACAGCGCTCGCATTAAGAATGTCAGAAATTGTTGAATCGGCACTAACGACACCTTGTTCTAACAGGCCAAGTCCAGCAGCCACGACCGCGACTTCAAGAAAATCTGTGTGCGTGTTGCCTGTTCCACCAACATTGGGGAAGAAGTCTAAGTTAGAGTTATCACCGACAAAATCACCACCATTAAACTGCGCATCATGCAACGCTGTGGCAACTGTGCTCTCTATTGACTGGTTATTGCCAATAGCTGTGGCTATGCTTTCTACAGAGGGCAGGTCAACAGCATCAAACTCGTTATAGATGAACTCACCGACATCAAGCTCTCCTGTCACATTAAACTCAGCAGTTATTGTGTCCGCGCCTTCATCAATTGAACCTGTCACCAGTTGCAGGTCTAATCCAAGGGGGGTACCAATATCACTATCCGCGTTCACAATGCCCGGATCAGCGCTGTCGTCATAGCTGTCTTCTAAAAAGAACGTTTCATCAATGATGACTGTACCTGGGTTAACGCCTTCTGATGGTGGGGTATTTGTAATGCCGGTTACGCTTGATGTTGCCGTTACATCACCAACATTAACTTGGATTTTTTCAACCTCAACCAAACCTGAAATATCAAATGTATCTTCTACATCAATATTAATATTTTCCGTAAAAGTAACATCTTTGTTCCAAGACCAGTTAACCTCGTCAAAAGCTTGAGCGGGAGATACCACACCCATTCCTATTGCAAATAATGAAACAGATACTAAGTATGCTTTTTTACAATTAATCATAATAATCGCTCCTCGTTGGTGAGAGTTAAATATCGGTTGTATTTAGATATGATTCCATTGAATCATTCTCCATAAGGCCACAACCTTGAGCCTCAGGAAGCTTGAGAAAGTCTGTCATTATTTGATATACGGCCATTTCTGCAACAGAGCGCACCCCGAGCTGCATGGGTTCGTTTCTGACCGCTCCAGCATCAAATTCAATTAATGTATCGCCAAAAAAGCGGAACACATTGGCTTCTATTTCATAGCCACGTATCTGCTTTTGCAAAGTTGAAACATAAGAAATCGCAAAATTTTGAGAATTAATAACCCGCAAATCCAAGGCGACATTAACAACAACGGTGCGTGCGCCGCCGCCTATGCCTTTAACAAAAAGCTGAGCACCGCTACTAACAATATTGTAATTAAGCTCTGTTAGGGCACCAACCACAATAAAATCGCTGGCCGGTAACTTGCCATAGGCATCAATAGAGCGGCTAAGTTTGCCTTGTTCGGCAAGCTTTACTTCAGCCAAAGGGATTCTTAAATCAAGGCGCTCGACCATTTGCGCTTTTTTTGTCTTCGCCAAGGCACTTATAATCATTTCTGAGGCACCCTGGGTTAAAGCATGACCATTTTCGTCATAATTCACCTGACCTGTTTTATCTGCTACTTCGCCGACAGCAAAAACAGGCAAATTATTCGCATTTATAATGGCCAGCTTCTTTAGACACTGTGAATATGGTGTATCGTTATTTGTAACATGATAACTAAAGGCAGGTTTCACGCCCGCTTCCGTCGTATCATAAATTGCTGAACTACACCCATTAAGTAAAAAGAGTGGTAATAACAACGCGAAGGCCAATCGATGAGACATGGAAAACCCCTATTATGTTTTCTGGTGAACGTGAATTAACGCAAGAGATCGCACAGCAGAAACGCAATGAACATCATCCTATCCAAATCAAAAAAAATGAAAATCGCTCAGAAGAGTGAAAATACAAATCAACGGTAGCCCTCCTAAAGGATGAGCCCCTCAGCCTCCCTTGTTTTTATAATGACATATTCATCCCCCTATAAGTCCGCCCCTTTTTTCATGCCTGTGTATGTACCCTATAGGAGCCTCCCTAACGCATTCATATAAAATGATTTTTTGAAAAATGGATAAATATTTAGACACGATGCTTGGCAAGTCTGTGGAGCTTAACTAAAGTCCACAAGACACACCATAAATAGAGTTATTGAACCGCGGTTAAACCGCTTATGGGGATGTGTATGATGTTTAACAAATAAAAAGGAAGCCCGCGAAAATGAGCCCAATTAACACATTTTTATATGAAAAGAATCCCTTATTAAGCGCGGGCATTATCAGTCACCTTAAGGATAGCGATTATCATATCACCTTAGGAACAGAGCAGCTTCCACAATATAAAAACCCTATACCGGATAATATATTGGATTTGCTGATTTATGGTGTGCAATGCCGAACAGGTTTTCAAGAAGACTTACAAGCTATGAAAGACCATTATCAACCGTGCCACCTTGTCGTTATGAGCGAAGATCTCGGGGGTGATATTATGCAGCAAAGCCTCGATGTTGGTGCAGATGGTTTAATATTAAAAAATATAACCGCACAAGCGCTTATTCGGTATTTAGACTTGGTAATGATGGGTGAGAAAATATTTCTAACACCGCCATTGCATACGCAGGATGATGATAATCACTTTAACCCCGCGTCTGGTCTTGCAGGTCGCCATAAATTAGCGCAATTTCAATTAACCCCACGAGAAATACAGATTGTACAATGCTTAACAAGCGGTGATCCAAATAAATTAATCGCGCGTAAGTTAGATATTACAGAGACTACCGTGAAAACACATTTGAAAGCCGTCCTACGCAAGCTAGACGTCGACAATCGCACACAGGCGGCCATTCTAGCGCATAGCGCAGGTTTAATGCCCGCGCGAGCCCCACAAACACAAACATGCTAGTGTCATCTTGAGTTCCTAATCACGACTATAGACGCCACCAGTCCAGTTATCCACAGAGTTATCAGGGCGATAGCTTATCGGCGCATCACCACTTACCACGCGCGCTGTCCATGTGTTTACTAGCGATCCGGAATGATATTGCACGAAGTTAACCCCTGATGACTTAGACGCTATGGGCGAAAAAAAGCTATTAAAAACGCCGACACCTATATCGTTATTTAGGCCTTTATAACTCGTACCTTTATAGCCTGCAATAAAGGCGTTTGTACCTGTCTGGCTAACAAAGGCACTGCGGTGTGGTCCTTCAATAACGTCCAATAGTTGACCCGATGGACCACGAGCCATATTTTCTGGTGTCAGGTTACGAATTTGCTGATTTAAGATAGCTTGCCGCCCCGCTTGGGACATACCAACACTGCCATTCGAAGAATTAGGAAAGGCATAGGGTTTATTGTTTATTTGTGCAAAAGCAGGCAAAGATGTGCCAAGGCAGAGTGCGCCTACAAGCAAAGTCGATAATATATGAGTATTAGACATGATGTTAATCTCCTGTCGCTAACATAAATAGGGGTTTTAAGTCTACGCATATTGAAGAAGCAACTAAGATAAGGAACAGTCTGGCAATAGTTCGCCAAAATGTCCATATATCATAAGGGTAAGTCCATTAGAATTAAAATAGTATTAATCACACAGGCCCATTTAAAAATTTGCACTTAGTCAAAGGCTTGTTTTGTAGGGCGCATTTGGCTAAGAAATGTGCGCGGCGCATAAGTTTGCCGGCTTTATCAGTTTGCCTGTCACTATCATGGGAAATAATAATATCCTCGTGCATACAAAGCGCTTCACGCGCATCATCAGCCAAGTTTCTTCTGGCTTCTGATTTTTCTTCAAAGGCATAATGTTCCTTTGGGGCATTCAAGAAATCGATCACGCTGGTACAATCGCCATGTAATTCTATGACTGTCGAATTAAGCACAGAAGGCAGGTTAAGGGCAATTACTGCGCTCATTAATTCTGAGTCAAAAGAAGACGCAGGGCCTTTGCTCGTTATGCTATGTTCTTCGAGTAGGTTATTATCTATATCAGTAACAACAATCCCCACCCCCGACGCGCGGCCTTTACTTTGAAAGCTGCCATCAACCCAAATTTTTATTGCAAGCTTGTCTGGGGCTCGTACGCTCTCAAGATTGTCGTCATGACAGTCATAAGGCGCAGCTGAAGCGCTATTAAAATCATTACTATGCATATTAGATGTTTTCTCTGCGTCTATGCTCATAATATTACCATTGCTGCTTGTGTTGTGAACTTATATATCTAACATAGCGGCTCTCTTATGTCAAAGTATATAGAGATCTATACAGATAAAATACAGCAGATATATAGGTTTTATGGATTAATAGTTGTGGGGAAATGCGGCTTTCTTGTATGATTATTAAATGAGTAGAAAACGCAGCTTAGAGGCTAAAGAAGCCAAACCTCCGATCGAAGAGGCCATTCATTATATGACGCCACAAGGCTACGCTGTGCTGGCCAAGGAAGTTTATTGGCTGCTGCATGATGAGCGCCCAAAAATTGTTGAAATTGTCTCTTGGGCGGCTGGTAATGGTGATCGCTCTGAGAATGGCGACTATATTTACAATAAAAAACGCCTGAGAGAGATAGATAGTCGCGTGCGCTATTTAAACAACAAGTTAGAAAACACTAAAATCGTTGATCCCAAAGACCAGCAAGGGGTAAGGCGGGTGTTTTTTGGGGCGACGGTGACCTATGCCCGCCCAGATGATAGTGAAGTCACGGTAACTTTGGTTGGTGTAGACGAGGCTGATTTTGACAGCGGTAAAATTAATTGGCTCTCCCCCGTTGGCAAGGCTTTGATGAAAGCGGAAGAAGGCGATTGCGTTAAAGTGCGCACAGAGAATGGTTTAGAAGAAATAGAAGTCCTCAGCGTTGCCTATATAATCTAAAGCCCCCACTCCAATATTTAAGCTTTAGCTTAGACCGCGTGCCTAAGGGCTTTTATTTAACCTGCAATCACGTTACTATATTTGTGAATTATTAAATTAGGAATCTGGAACCGTGGTAGCCTCCATAAACAACAATAACAGCTTAGCGTATAATTTAAGTAACTTCACCGTGTTAGTGGTCGAAGACTCTCTTTATATGCAAACCTTAATATCATCCATGCTTAAGGTTTTTGGTGTTGGTGATATCGTTGTTTGTTCTGATGGCGTAGAAGCTCGCGAGCTTTTGACCATAATGCAAGCGCGCTCGCAAAGCCGCTATGTGAATAGCGTGGATATTGTCTTAACAGATTGGCTTATGCCCAATGGCTCTGGCAGTGAATTGCTGGAATGGGTGCGCAATAATGAAAAAGACTCTATACGCTTCCTGCCTATGGTCGTTGTCAGTGGTTACACAACAGAAAAGCTAACACATGAAGCGCGGGATTTGGGCGCGAATGAGACGCTTGTGAAGCCGATATCAGGTAATCTTTTAGCGGCACGGATTTGTTCGGTTATTGATAACCCACGTCCATTTATTCGCTCTTCTAATTTCTTTGGCCCCGATAGACGCCGCCAACAAACGCTTATCGACGGTGAGGACCGCCGTAAATCCCGACCTAACATTGTGGAGAAACAAGTATGAGCAAAGAAGACGATAAAGTCGAAGTTTATAAGCGCCGCAATATGCTAAAAAACAAGCTCGGTATGGGCGTTCGGACGAATGAACAAGGTCACCTTGACCAAGAAAAAATAGACGAAGCAGATCAGCTTATCGCCGCTTTATGCGTAGACTGCATTGAAACTCTGGGCGAGAATTTAGACAAGCTATCTTCTATTTGGGCTGAGATGAAAGACATATCACCCTCTGCTGAGCGAGAGAACAAAGCGCAACAAATTTTCACCCTCGCCCATGAGATCAAAGATGTTTCCGCGCTTTGTGGTTACACTTTAGCCGCTTATTTTGCAGAATCTTTGCGCGATTATATTGGGCAGACCGCATATGAATTAAAAAATCAGCGCATTATTATTCAAGCGCATATTGATGCACTAAACGTAATTCAAAAAAACAATATCAAAGATGATGCTGGCCCCGCAGCCATAGAGCTGAAGAAGATGGTAAAAGTCGCCATTGACAAATATTAAGTAAGCTCAGACTTTAACCTGTTAAACACGCACTGTTTTACTTAATGTCAAAATAAAGTCATCCGCTTTAGGGGCTATATGCGAGGCTGGGTCTTCAGAGTAAAAACTGACTAAACCCGCTTTTGAGATAATGCCCATATGTATCGAATCTTCATTACTTGGTGGTATAATCAGGGTATCTTCCCCTTCTTTTTTGCCAACTCGCGTAATTTTAAAGCGGTAATCATCATCAAATTTTGCCCATAAATTCGCCAGCGTGACATCATGTGCTAATAAAGGGCGCCCTTTAACGGCTGTCGATATACGGCGATACTCAGCAACCCCTTCTTCATCAACTCCAACGCTAAAGACCCGCTCGCTGCCAAATTCATGGCCGAATTCATCACAAGTAAGCGCATTATAAGCTGGATTAGTCGTCGCGGCGATTAAGGTGTTATAAGCATTAAACTCTAGGCTAAACTCGGTTTCTTCAGATAAAAGCTCACCATGATATATGGGTATATCGGCCAATTTAGCGGCAGATAGGCTCTTCCAATTATTATCAATTATAATTACTGGGACATCTCGGCTTTTTAAGGTCTGCGCCAGTTGAATAGACCACGGATAGGCGCCAGCTATCATTACGCCATTTTGTTGTTCAATTTGTAATTTCAGCCGTGCCGCTAAAGGCTTGACCATCATGCTATGAAGAATAACGCTGCTGACAACCACTGCAAAGGCGATTGGGAATATAATCGCGCCACTGGCAAACCCCGCATCCATGAGTAAAGGCCCAATGATACCTGCCATAGCCGCGCAAACAATACCGCGCGGCGCTATAAGCCCGACCAATATTATTTCTTGCTTGGTTATATTCGTGCCAAGTGTACAAAGAAAAATCGTTAGTGGCCTAATTACAAACAGCAACAACGCTATAAACATCAAGCTTTGCCCTGTAAGGTCTGTTAAGGCCGAAAGCTCTAGCTGCGCAGTTAATATAATAAACACGCCCGATACCAAAATAATTGTAATGGTTTCTTTGAAACGTTTTATATCACCAAGGCTTCTTGTGTGAATATTGGTCAGCGTTACGCCCAGTATAGTCACCGCAATTAGGCCAGATTCCTCCAAAAATCCATTACTGATAAAGAATATGCTCAATACGGTGCTCACCAGAAACGGCGCTTTTAAATATTCAGGCATATGGCCACGTTCAAACAAACGCTTAATTAAATGTGCAATAGCAAAGCTAACCAGAACAATGGCGGCCAATATAACGCCATTGCCTAAAAAGAAAGACAGCCCTGAATGGCCATGGCTACTGGATACAAAATATTCATAAGCTAAAATCGCAAAAATAACGCCAATCGGATCATTGGCGATACCTTCCCATTTCAACATTGACCCGACACGTTTATTTAAACGAGCATGGCGCAGCATCGGCATAATTACAGTCGGCCCTGTCACGACTAATATGCCGCCAATTGTAATGGATGTGGGCCAATCTAAGCCTGCGACATAATGAGCCGCTATACTTATAAGCGCCCAACCAAGTGGGGCACCCAGAAGGATAATGCGTTTCACAACACGCTGCGTGCCACGTAAATCATGGAAATTTAATTGTAAACTGCCTTCAAATAAAATAATGGCGACGGAGGCGGCAATGGCGGGCTCGAGGAAATCACCAAACAACACTTTCGGGTCTAACCAACCTAATATCGGGCCCAAAACAAAGCCGCTCGCCAGTAAAAAAACAATGGCGGGCGTCTTAAAACGCCAAGCTGTCCATTGCGATAAAATACTGAATACGGCAATGATCACGATTTGGAAGGGTAATATTTCACTCATAGCTGACCTAAATTTCTGATTATAAACCACAGATAAATAACAATATTTACCTTTAAGGTGAACAGAGTATAAGCGAAAAACGACTATAAATCTATTGGCATCTATTGACGGCGCATATGATTAATCGATTTCCTGAAATTGTCCCGTTTGTAAAAACGCCAGAATTTGCGCATTTACAGCATCGCTCCATGCCATAAACCCATGTTGTACGCCAAGTTCAATATGACCCTTCATATCTGTAACTTTAGTGCTCGGGACGCTAACGCGCCCGTCATTTTCAGGCTTAATAATAGCATCACCAATCGGATATAAGCTGTTGCGCGTCCCCGCTATCACGCCCAAATCATACCACGGCTTAATGCCGTTTTTGGCGCGATGTTCGGTGGTAAGCTGCTGCCCTGCTGGGCCAAAAAGAAGTTTGTAGCCCCAGAAGTTCTTCAGTAAATCCGCGACTTCGCTGCCGCCATTAGGCACGCCGAGCATCACCACTCTGCCGATTTTTTTTTGTGGAAGCTGATCTTTATAGTCTTCCAGATAGCGCCCAGTAACTATGCCGCCCATTGAATGGGTTACAAAATGGATTTTTTCATAGCTGCCCCAAATCATATGTTCTTCTAAATTAGCATTCAACCACTGAGATAAAGCTGGAATATCCTGCTTGGTCGACGGGTAAGAAATATTATGTGTTTGATAGCCCTGTTTTTTCAAGCTGATACTAATCGGCAACATATTGAACTTGCTATGACCGACGCCATGCAACAACACAACAACTTCCCCGTCATGGCGGTGGTCTTCACTATTCGCTGCGTGGCTGTCCGCAAACGTTAAATAGACCACCGTGCAAAATAGCGGAATGACCACTGAAACGGATAAAAATATAACGGCGCTCATAATTTTTTTCATTATAGATACTCCTTAATGTATACGTTTCAGCCCAGTTCCGATTCAACATGTTCTTGCACTTTTGTATAATCTGTTTTGCCGCTGCCCAAGACTGGAATTTTATCAATTTCCAATATTGTTTTGGGTACGGTTAGCTCAGATATACCTTGCGCGCTTGCATATTTTGACAGCGTTTTTCTATCGGCATCTTTTTCCGTTGTCAGCAAAATAAGCTGCTCGCCCTTACGTGCATCAGGCATAGCGACAATCGCGTGCTGCTCTTCGGGATAGACGCTGTTAACCATAGATTCCACGCTTGTTAGGGACACCATCTCACCCGCAATTTTAGCAAAGCGTTTGGCGCGGCCAAGAATGAACATATAGCCTTCTGCATCAATATCGACGATATCGCCTGTGTCATACCACCCTTCACAGCTCGGCTCTAAAACGCCCGGTTCATCAGCGCGGTAATAGCCCAACATAACATTAGGGCCTTTTACAAAGAGGCGACCGCCAACATCCACGCCTGGGACACCTTCTAAACGATAAGATATGCCCGGCAATAAGCGCCCAACTGACCCTGCTTTAACATGCATAGATGAGTTGACAGTCAAGGCAGGCGCTGTTTCTGTTGCGCCGTAACCTTCTAAAAGTCTTACGCCAAAACGATCCATATACAGTTGACGGGTTTCATCTTTGACTTTCTCTGCGCCAGCAAAAATATAACGCATACGATAAAAATCATAAGGATCTGCCATACGTGCATAGCCATTTAAAAAAGTATCTGTGGCAAACATTATTGTCGCATTCGAGGCATAAACCAATTCAGGCACAATGCGGTAATGCAGCGGGCTTGGATAAAGAAAGGTTTTCACCCCCGTCAAAATCGGCAATAACGTTCCGCCTGTTAAACCAAAGGAATGGAACATAGGCAAACAGTTAAATACAGTGTCTTGTGCATTAAAATCAACGCGTGATGAAAGCTGCACGATATTACTCATGATATTGGCGTGAGACAGTACAACGCCTTTAGGCACACCCTCAGAGCCTGATGTGAATAATATTATAGCAGGGTCATTTGGGCTTATTTTTAAGCGTTTATGGAGGCGCGCGGCGGAAGAAGCTATGCCCATAGCCTTATCAAAGCCATTTATGCTCTTCTTAACATCTTCCAAATAAACAATTTTTGCATGTTCCGATAAAGCGTCTATTTCAGCGTCTAAACGCCCAAGCTCAACAAAGCGGCGTGAAGTCAAAATGGTTTTGACTTGCGCGGTTTGGCACGCGGAACAGAGGGATTTTGAGCCCGCAGAGAAGTTCAGCATAGCCGGCACGCGCCCATAAGCTTGCAGACCGAAAAACGTGACGACGGCACCAAGAGAGTTTGGCAATAATACGCCGACATTCTCGCCTTGTTTGGTTATGTGGGCGAGCTTGCCCCCTAAAACTTTTGAGCCCAAAACCAACTTACCAAAATTTATTGGTTTACGCTCTACGTCTTCAGCTATATTTGCGGCTTTGCCGTGAACCTTACGGGCATCAAGCAAGGCATTATATAAGGTTTGCTCATGATTACGTGTTTGGAACATCATTTCTTCCATCACGTCATAAAGCTGACGGCCCGCCTCTGCGCGGCGTTTCCGACCTTTAATATCCTCATCAATCTTAAATTTACGGGGCTCTAATATTGTGATTGTGATTTTAGGGAAACGGCGTAATGGCACTTTACCTTTTAAACGCGCAAAACCTGTATATTGAACGCCATCAAGGCGCACAGGTAAGATATACGCATCCGCTTTATCAGCAATCATACCGGGGCCGTTATAGATTTTCATCATAGCGCCGGTTTCTGTTAAGCGCCCTTCTGGGAAAATCACAACATGGCGGTCTTCTTCCACTTTACGAATAAGGCTTTTAATTGAGAATGGATTTGTAGGATCAAGGGGGAATGCATCAACCAATTTTAGAAAGGGCTTCACCCAAAACCAATTCGCGACAAAGCTGTTCACCGCGAACATCGGGCGACCAGGCAAAAACGCAGCCAATAATGGCGCATCAAGTAAAGACACATGGTTGCTGACAATAACCGCGCGCGGCCCTGCTTTAGCGACGTTTTCAAGCCCATGAATTTCTACATTATAAACAAACTTTAAAATGGCCTGCATACAGCTTTTGAACAAATAGCTTGGCAATAAACTGCATATATAGATCGCCACAAATGCATTGGCGATAGCCGCCGCAAAAAATAGTGATTCAATTTCCCAGCCGCGGGCAATCAAACATGCTGCAATTAAGGATGAAGCCACAACAAATAAAGCATTCATAATCGCACTGCCCGCCATAACGCGCGCGCGCACTTTTTCTGAAGTCTCGTTTTGAATAATTGTATTTAGCGGTACAACAAACAAACCGCCACAAATCGCAATCATTAAAACATCAATGATGATACGCCAATGCGCAAGATGGCTCAAAAATTCACTTAAACCAAATATCTGCCCATTCACAGCTTGCACGCCATTATTCGCAAAATATAAATCGATCGAGAATAAGGATATACCCAAAGCCGCTAACGGCACATAAACCGCTTCAATACGACCATGTAGAAGTCTGTTATTCAGCAGGCCCCCTATAGCAATACCGACAGAAAACATCACAAGAAAGAAGGCCAAAACATGCTCATTGGCAGATAAAGTGGCTTCAGTATAATTAGGGAATTGCGCCATAAACAAACCACCCAAAAAGTAAAACCACGCAACGCCTAAAATTGAGCGCACCACCGCGCTTTTTTGAGCAAAGGCAAAACGGAGAATATCTACGGTTTCCGTGACTATATTAAAATTAAGTTTAATATCTGCAGCCTTCACAGCGGCCACAGGTACAAAACGGCTCGCCAGATAACCACAGAGAGCGCAGCTAATTAATAATACGCTCACCCACGCCGCCCCGCCTTCAAGGCTAATCAGTAAAACGCCAGCAATTGTGCCGACGAGAATCGCCAAAAAAGATCCTGTATTCAGCAAAGCATTACCGCCAATTAACTCATCTTCTTTTAAATGCTGCGGTAAAATAGAATATTTCGTCGGGCCAAAAAAAGCTGATTGGCTGCCCAATAAAAACAAAGTGAAGAAAGACAAAGGCACACTACCGCTTAATAAAGAGGCTGCACCTAAAATCGCGATGCCAAGTTCAGCCACTTTAACAATGCGGATGATCTTTTGTTTTGGATATTTATCAGCGAGCTGCCCACCTAGTCCAGAGAAAAGAATAAACGGTAAAATAAATAAGCCTGTAGCCAAAGTGACTAATAATTTTGGATCAAGATCCGTCGCGGTTGTTGCGCTATAGAGTAACAAGACCACTAAAGCATTTTTAAAAACATTATCATGCAACGCTCCTAAAAACTGCACGATAAATAAAGGTAAAAACCGTCTATCTTTTAATAATGCAAATTGATTAATCTCGCTCATATGACTTTCCCCTACTCTTATTTCATTACGTTCTGAACACTGTTCAATTAATAATATGACATAGTTTTTAAGACTATTCAAGAAAATAATTGAACGGCGTTCAGAAAACGCTTAATATAGCTTAGGATACAGATAAGGATGAATCATGGCTAGAAGAACCGACCATACGCGTGAAGAATTAAAAGATTTAATTATTAATGCCGCGTGGACTATCATTGAAACAGAGGGCGCACCAGGCTTAACCGCGCGTAAACTCGCCAGTGCGATTGGTTATGCGCCGGGCACTATTTATAATTTATTCCAATCTATGGATGCTCTTTATTTGGCCATTAACAAAATAATTCTGCATAAATTACACGATATTTTATCTTCCCCCGCTTGTAATGACCCAGATAAATCAGCCATAGATAATATGAAATCCATGGCGCATTTATATCGGGATTTTGCGCAAGACCATAAACAGCACTGGTTAATGCTATTTACCCATAGCCTCACTGATGGTCACGGCATTCCAGAGTGGTATCAAGAAGAAATCACCACTTTGTTTTCTCCGCTAGAAAATTTACTCCGTCCCTATTTTACGCAGGATCAAAACCGTGAACTGAAAATGGCTACGCGCGTTTTATGGTCTTCTGTGCATGGCCTGTGTTTCTTGGAAGAAACGGGGAAAATATCGCTTATTGATGATGGCGAAAGCGCCCCCGATATGGCGAGCTATTTGATTGATAATTTCATAGCGGGGCTTGATACGCGCATAAAGGCCGTAAAGAAATAAAATTAAAGCGATAAACGCCTATTGAATTTATTCAATTTTTGTAGTTATTTAAGCGTCACCCCACATACGCGCTACAAATTGGATTGATCGGCTATGCATATACCTGAAACCGTAAAAACTTATGGTCTTATTCTTGTCATTATAATTGCGTCTTTTTGGCTGGCTTCGCGCTTTATCGAACCAACCCCGCCCAATACGCTCACCATTGCAGCCGGCGCGCCCAATGGACAATATTACGCCTTCGCTCAACGCTACAAAGAAATTTTGGCCACCAATAATATAAAAGTGAATATACTGACTACGGCCGGTTCACAAGAAAACGCCGCGCTTATCGCCGCAGGTAAGGCCGATATAGGTTTTATACAAAGCGGCCTAGCCACAGATGCGAATAAAGATGCGATTGAATCTTTGGGCAGCTTATATTATGAGCCTTTATGGATTTTCACCAATGCCACCACTATAAACACTGCACAGCGTGATATTCAGCAGCTTGTTGGCAAAATGATCTCCATTGGTACAGAAGGCAGCGGCACAAAAGTGATTGCTCTTAAACTGCTGGAGCTCAATAACATGGTGAGCACCACAACGCCTGTTTTGAAATCAGGTGATGACGCTGTATTAGCTTTGAAAAACCGGGAAATTGATGCAGCTTTCTTCGTTGGTCGACCTGATTCTGCCAATATAAACACCTTATTACGCGACCCAGATTTGAGCCTGCTATCTTTTGATCGTGCGGCGGGCTATACAAGGCTTTTGCCGTATTTATCAGCCGTGACGCTGAATCAAGGCGTGATTGATATGGCATTAAATATGCCACAAAAAGACCACCGCGTCTTAAGCCCTGTCGCGCAATTGGCAACGCGCGCTGATTTCAATGGCGCCTTAAAAACACTGCTTGTACAAACAGCCTTTAAAATTCACGGCGACGCAGATCTTTTTGCGGCTAAAGGGCGTTTTCCTACGGTCGATTATGCTGATTTCCCGATTGCTGAAGAAGCGGCGCGCTATTTTAAATATGGCCCGAACTTACTACAGCGCTTTTTACCGTTTTGGTTAGCGGATATGATTAGCCGTATGGTGGTGATGCTTATTCCGTTAATTGGTATAATGCTGCCTTTAATGAAGCTGGCTTCACCAACTTATAAATGGCGCACGCGCTCTAAAATCTACAAATGGTATAAACATTTAAAGAAAATGGAAGATGCCGCACAGCAAAGCGATACAGAGCTACAAACAACGCTAGCTGCGCTAGAAAAAATTGATCGGGATGTAAAGAAGACGCAAGTGCCCCTATCCTATGCGGATGAGCTCTATACTTTGCGGATGCATATCAAGATGATTAGAGAACGCCTAGACGGCGCGGCTTAAGTCCTACTTACTTACAGCCATTTGTACATTTTCTAAAATCAACATAGAAGCGGTAAAAGTCTTTGCTGTTTGGTGTAAGCATTGCTTTTTCACTGACTTCAATTTTTTGAATTGCGTTAAGTGTAATGCTGACGCCGTTTTGCCCAAGTGGCGCTACGGAGAAGTCTTTAATAATATGCGGATTAGCACTCTGCCATTGCTGCATTGTTTCCCAAAACGTGTCGGGCAAGTCGATCGTGACTTGTTTACGGTCGGATTGTTCCCATACGCGGATAGCCGTAGGGGCGGAGAGATCCAGAACTATACGTAACTTGTCTGAATACTCCCCGACCCGTACTTGGCTAACTCGGACACTGGCTGTGCCCTTGCTAAGAGGAACTAGAGCAGGGTGATCCATCCCACTTTGTGTCGAGCTTTCTGATTGGCAATTTTGGGTTACTCTGCCGTCATCAGTAGCAAACGTGACACATGCTGCTTCCGCAGCCTGCTCTAGGAGATGAAGATCTATGTTGAATTGGAATAGATCTTCGGAAGTAACCGAGACGGATCTCGGCGGGATAGAAACTTGTGTATTTGCAGGGTCGATCTGCACGATATAGGACCCTGGGCGGATATATTCAAAGCTGTAATAGCCATCAAACGCCGTCGTTGTTGTATCAAGAATTTGGCCATTAGCCGCAAGCAGTTGAATCTGCGCAGATATAATAGGCCCCGTGCTATCAGTAACCGTGCCTTCAATAATGCCGGTTTCAATAATGGGGAAGTCGTAAGAAAGAGCGGTCGCAGGGCGCATCACTGTTGTGAATGGCGCGACATTAGGCAGCATGTAGGGATCGTCGAGGGAGTCAGAATCAATGCCTATTTCTTCATATTCCGTCCGCGCAGGCGTGATGTATGAAATAATACCATTTTCGCTAGATACAGGGGTTTCACCGCTCCCAACATTCAAGCGAACACCTTCCATTACTTCATCAGCGGCACTAAAAACCCCGTTATAGTCTTTATCTAAAAACACGCGGGCGTTCAGCGCAGAGCGGTTAGACATATTTGTGTTACTGATTTTATACTTGTTATTAGGGCCAAATGGCGCGACAGCAAAACTCGTTCTGAACAAGCCAACTACGCCATTGTCACGATCCCAACTTAGATCGAAGCTTGTGCGTAATTTATCAAAATCATAACCAACTTGGCCGCCAAACTTTGTGCGTCTATTCTGAATACTCTGTTCCAGACTCACAGCGGCCGTAAAGCGATCACGATCTCTGTAGCGTAACTCGCTCGAAATACTCTGCGTACTGAGGTCTGGGAATATCTCGTAGCTTGCTACGCCTCTCATATCCCAGTTTCTATTAAAGCGGTAGGCTGCGCTAACAGAGCCATCTGTACGTAAATGTGATTTTTCACTAAACGTAGATTTTAACCCGTGATTTAAGCGTAAGCCTTGGTAACTAAAACTCTGCCGAAAGTCATAGGTTGAAAGCGCACGATCATTTTTAGATAGCTCATATTCATACCTTAAACTCAGGCCCAGGTTACCTACAGGCAGTCTAAATGAGCGACTAGCAGAGGCGTCAACACGAAAAACTTCTGCTGAATCCCCAAAGCCAACCTGAGGGCTCTCAAAATCAGAGAGAACAGCCGCTCTGAAGTTAAGATTTGCTCCCAAGAAATCGCGCGCGACCTTTACATCATAGGCTGAGCCACCATCAGAGCTTCTATAGGTTTCAATTGAGCCGATGGCGTTATAAAGGGAAAATTTCAAACCCAGTGTGGCGAATTGCTGGCCACCCGTTTCAATGGGTATATCTGATAGGCTGCCAAAGCCTGTAATATATTTATTAATACCGTGGCTAACATTCAAGTTCTTAGCGAAGCCAGTACCTTGCGTAACGACGTCCTCTTCAAAAGGAATCAGATCTCTATCAGAATCTAATAAGCCTAATTCATAAGTGGTTTGCCCTGGCTTAAGCATGTCACTCGCAATATTATATTTTTGTATTCTTGTTTCTACTTCCCCTTGCGGGCCATAAAGTATCGTTTTGATTGTTGTTTGACTGTAATTAAGTTGTACATTATCAAAGCTATATTGCCCTTGCTCATCAACGATTTGAAAGCCAATAAGCTCATTGTTTCTATAAACCTCGACCTCCCAACCAGGCTCAGCCAGCCCCTCAACCAATAGCTGGTCAAAATCCACAGTACGTTTTTGCGGGGCGTTTGTTATGATCGCACCACGCCCGCGCACGGAGCCTGTGATCAAGCGCGGCAGCTTACTACTGACATCGCCGGCTTGAAATAACTGTAAGTCGAAGGGGAGATCTTCGTCATTATAAGCACGCTTGGTATAAAGAAAACGTGCATCTTCAATACCACTTTCGCCATCAGTGCGGCGTACTGCACGGAGATTATAATTCACCTCACCTTTAGCAAGGTCATTGCGGCCAAACAAGCTAAACGATTGATCTTGACGCCTTTGTTTACTGAAATAATTTAGGCTGGTGCTTAAATCCAGAGCCGGCAGGCTTACCATTTTTGGCTTGTTTTTAATTTTCAGAACGCCCGTTGATGAATCATCACCACCAGAAGCCCCTAAACGAAAAAGACTATTCCGCCTTTTTTCTTCACGTGACTTTCTACTTTCATAGGGCAAGCTCTTTTTGGTTCTTATCTCAACCAGTTGAAAGAGGTGGTCTAAATTAAGATCTAGAGGCCACATTTTATTCATTAGCTCAGGAGAGATATAGACCTCAGCAATACCGTATTTTTGCTTGAGGATAAACGCTTCCCCTTCAGGAAAACTATGCTTTTCCCCATTAAGGCTGTAATAGCTGTCTTTAATATTCAGACTATAGACATTGTCTTCACTCAAGAAGAAGCCCGTCACTGTTTGTGCATCAAAGTCAGGCTTCGCCGAGACACCAACCAGTCGCGCAATATCAAGCACAGGAAGAAAGAACTTCTCGTCTTTCTCCATGCCGATGATAGCGTTTGACAGTGTTTTTCTATCACGTTTCACCTCAAGAATGAGGTCGTAAACTTCCTCAGCGCTAACAGAGTCAGCACGCGACGAAGGAGGCGCAATCAGCCCCAGAAAAACGATACACGTAACCAGTACGCACAACGTCCGCTTTTTTAAATTGCCATTATGATTCATGCCCAGAAAAGAGCCTTTTGAATGTAGCAGAATAACCCACCACAAGTTTAACACTGTCAGCCTTACTAAAAAGTCTAACTTGTTAAAAAAGAAAGGTTATCCCATGTTTATTTGGGATAACCTTTATGACCTCAACATTACTTTTATTTTATTAACGTCCAACAGCACTTTCGACCAAAACTTGTCCTGCGAGCTGATCATCAGCATGCGCTGTAATTACGGCACGCATATTGCTGCAATCCGAAGCCAAGGACGGAGTAACAAAAATAACCTCACTGCGGCGATCCGCCTCTGCATAAACAGCAAACAATCGCGGCGCGCTGCTAATCGAGGTATTGCCGCACAGAATATCAGCCGTTGCGATAATGCTTCTATTACCCGTTTTGCTGAAATCAAGATCAACAAGATGCGTTGCCTGGCCTTCTGCCCCAGCATTTGGGTTAAGCTTCAGTTGAGCATTATCAAGACTTAAGCTCGCCTGCACATTACCGTTCAACAAGTAAACTGGAAAAGCTCGGGAAACCACAATGTCCACACCAATACCCGTAACGGTTGGTGCCACCTCTGCCGCCATTTTTGCTGCCGCATCAGATTCTTTGGTTACGTTCGGCACCTGCTCCACAACGAAATGGCTTCTATATTCACCATCAACCATATCAGAAGGACGACGAACCAAAAAAGTTACACGCTGAGTTTCACCCGGCCTCAGCGTTGTGCGACGCGGAGAAAACCGTATATAGTCTTCCGCAGGCCTAAAGTCCGGGACAAGACTCGCATCAACAACATCCAGATTCCTCAAGTTACCATCCTTATCCATCGCTAGATTTTTCCAACGGAACCTATAAGCTTTAGCTGCATCGCTATCATTCTTAATGTAGACGTAGGACGTCTTCTTATCCGGCCCGATCACCGCCCTTGGCGGTGATATCTGAACAGCCTGCGCTGTTACGCTACCTAAACACAATATAAGCACAGGCACAGAGAGCAAGAGAGCGCTTTTTATCAAACGTAGTGGTAAAAACATGTTTTGGTTCCATTTCTTGTATTTCAAGGTATTGACGTCACAATAATATTAAATGTTGTATTATAGCTGCCCGCAGCCTCACCAGCCCCAAACCTTAAACGTCCACCGACGTTAAACGTATGTGTGGGGTTAAGCAGTCCCGCATTAAATGTATGAGAATTGGGCTGCGATCCGCCCGCTGTTTGTATTAGGTAATTATCCAGCGTGACCAAACCTGCCCCGTGCGTATTATCAAACTGAGTTTGCGTTGCCGCGAACGTGATGCGTGCATCTTGTGTGGCCACCCCAAGCGAGGTTTGAACGACACAAACAGCAGGCTGTATAACGCCACTTACCTGACTATGGCAACCATTATTTACCGTCCCGCCACCAGACGCAGCGCGAACCGTTATCGTGGCGTTACATAAAGGCAATATGCGCCCAAAACCAATGGGGCGCGTACACGTAATTGTTGGCGCCGCCGCCAATCTAAGCGGAGCCGCGATTACAGCCAAGGCTGATACGCAAATTAAAAGCGGTTTTTGTGTCACAGACTTGGCTCTCCTCCATAATATAAGGGTGATACACAAACTATATAGGGGAGGCCTGAACAGGTCAAACATCTTTGCAACAAAAAACCCACCAAAAGGCGGGTTTTTATAAAAATATTAATGGCGTAAACTTTATGGTATATCTGTAATCGTAACTGTAAAGTCAAGACCGTTATACGCACCAACCGCTGGCGTACCAGAGAAAGTAATACGACCACCAACTTGCACATCGGTACTACCGCCACCGAAAACCAAGGTACCTGTAGCGCCTGCCGCAACAGTAACTGGTGCTGAAAGGCCTGGACCACCAAAAATAAGCTGATCAACAAGAATATCACCGCCGTCGTAACTAACCGCAGCACTAACAGCCGCCGTAACATTACCCGCGGTCACACCACCAGTAATATCAAAACTACCTGGCGTACCTGCGCCACCCACCATCGCTGATGAACCCGCCTGAGTTGCAACTACACCCGCAGAGGATAACACATGAACGCCCGCTACTGGACCACCACCGGTGATCGCGATACGTCCAAAGTCTAGAGCTGAGGTGTTGGCTATAGTAATTGCTGTAACAAGCTCAAGTGTAGCGCCAATTGTCGCCGTACCAGCTGATGCTGTGTTGGCTACAGGGGGAACAAAGCCACTTATAACGGCCAATACTGTACCTGCCATAAGTTTCGTTTTTAGGTCTAATGTCTTAATATCCATATCTCACTCCTTGGGTTATGGGTCTTTGGGGATATAATGAGGAACGATGTGAAATGCCAGAATTGGCCATCTATGTGATAACAATAACACAAAAATACTTTATCAAAAAGCCCTATTATTTTTAAACCATAACCTTCAGGAATTCATCCATCCATTTATGATCACTTTAACTAAACATATATTAGTAAATTCTACGCTATAAAGTTTAATCTATGGTTAACAAACCAACCTCACTTTACTCGAATCACTTATGTACGTTATATTACTAATCATACCATATTCACCAAAATGAAAAAAGGATAGATTTATGAGCGCTGAAGTCCTCCGCCCCGATTACAATACTGAAAACTACGAAATGCCTATAGATGAAGCGATAGAGCTCGCAAGGTCACATCACCTCGTCGGTAATTTTGTATTGGCTGAGCGCACTTATAAAGACGTTTTAAAGGCTATGCCTAGCCACCCAACTGCGAATCACCTGCTGGGTGCAATGTATTATCAATTAAACAATATAGAGCTGGCGCTCCATTATATAGAACTATCCTTACAAGCCTCACCCGACGAAATTGTTTACCTTAATAATTATGGTGGCGTTTTGGGAAAAGCCGGACATCACGCAGAAGCCTTACAAGCCTTTGATAAAGTCCTTAAGTTAGATGCAAATAACATAGAAGCTATAAATCACAAAACCACAACGCTATGGCAACAAAACGAAAACGCTGCTGCGGAGGCACTAGCACGGCAATCACTAGAACTGGCACCAAACAACTTGGAAGGCCTTATTAACCTCGCCTTATCTTTAGCGCAACAAAAGAAATTTGAAAAAGCTATAGCTATTTGGCGTGAAGCCAGCGAACTCCACCCTAATGAGGCACGAATCTGGTCAAGTTGGGCTATTATGCTGCGTGATATGAGGCAGCCCGGTAAAGCCAAAGCTCTTATTGATAAAGCCTTGACTATTGATCCCCAAAACGTTGAATCTCTGAATAATTTAGGCTGCATTCTCAAAGATATGGGGCGTGCAGAAGATGCAATTGAAGCCTTCACAGAGGCAACCAACATCTCACCAAAATATCACCAAGCTCATTACAACCTGGCCCTAACATATGGAGACCTCTATCTATACAAAAAAGCCAGCATAGCCGCACTTTACGCGATTAGCTATAAAGAAGACTATGCGGAAGCCTATAACACCCTTAGTGGTGCGTTAATCGAGATGGGCGAATTTGACAAAGCGCAGCACGCCGCACAGCGCGCCCTACAGCTAACACCTGAGTCCGCTGAAGCTTATTTGAACATGGCTGATGTCCTTTATTTATCAGAGCGCTTTGATGATGGGCATGCTGCCCTCAAAGAAGCCTTGAAGCTCAGTCCTAATGATCCGCGCTCCTATGTAAAGCTCACCAATATTTATGAACGCCTTGATGCACCGGAAGAGGCACTAGAGGCCATTAACAAGGCGATTGAACTCGCCCCAGAAGTGCCTATGTGTTTACTGCGAAAAGCGTCCTTACTGCACGTTTCTAATAACGTTGAAGCCAGTTTAGAAGTATTCGATCAAGTCATTAAAACAAACCCAGAAATTATGTGCGCCTATTCAGCAAAGGCCGAAGCATTAATAGCCTTAAACCAAACAGATAAAGCTTTAGCCACTGTCCGTGAAGGGTTGGCCATTGATAAAACTTACCCACCATTATACTTTACGCTAGCTAGCCTTAAAACATTTAAATCTGAAGACGATGAAGACTTTCAAAACCTGTTAAAGCTGCAGGATAAAGCCAAATCCATGGGACTAACATGTGAAGCTTCGCTAAACTTCTCTTTGGCCAAAGCTTACGATAACTTCAAGAAAGATGAAAAAGCGTTTGAATATTATATTGCGGCCAATACGACACGTCGCAAAGCGCTACCTTATAATGCCGCTAATGCTGCGACAAATTTTGAAAGAACGAAAGAAGAGTATTCTGCTGAGGCACTAAAAGCGTTTGAAGGCTTCGGTTGTAAATCTGACACACCCATTTTTATTGTTGGCATGCCACGCTCCGGCACGACGCTTACAGAACAAATAATGTCGTCTCACCCAGATATATTTGGTGCGGGAGAATTAGGTGATATACCCCGCATGCGACGTAAATTCGGCGGCGTTTCAGAACAAACCGTCTGTGAAATGGGTGAAACTTATGTTGAATATGCAAAAGAGCATGTAATAGGTGGGCCCTTCAAACATATTACTGACAAAATGCCTGGCAATTATATGAATATTGGTCTGATCGCCAGCGTTTTACCTAACGCCAAAATCATACACTGCTGTAGAAACCCATTTGACACTTGCCTGTCTAACTACAAACAGAATTTCATGATGGGACAGCACTGGTCTTATGATCTAGAAGAACTCGGTCAAGAATATCTACGTTACCTTGATATGATGGAGCATTGGCACAAAGTCCTGCCTGGTCGTATTCTTGATATTAGCTACGAAGAAACAGTGGCTGATTTAGAGACACAAGCACGCAAATTAATTGATTTTGTCGGGCTTGAATGGAATGACGCCTGCGCGATGCCGCATAAACAAAAACGCTCCGTACTAACCGCCAGTAAAATGCAAGTCACGCAGCCTGTTTATCAGAGCTCTGTTGAAAAATGGAAGATTTATGAGAAGCAGTTGCAGCCTTTAGTGCGTATTATTCGCCCTGACCTTGCTCTGCCTGAAGATGCGCTAGAAACTGAAAGCAAGTAAGTTTTTACAGATAGATTAATCGGATGATTAAGTTGAATTCAATAAAGCCGGAAAAGTTATTTTTCGGCTTTATTTGCTTTTTCAATCAGGGTCATATTAAGCTTAATCGCAGCGCTTAACTGAGCTTGCAGCTGCATTAAGGCGCGTAAAGACGCTGTGTTATTAACGAGAAACTCGCTTTGACGGGCCATAAATTCTTTGGCGGCGCGTTGATATTGGGCGTTGATTTCTTGTTTAACGGCGGTCGCTTCCATATAGTCTAGATTGCTCTGCATCGCGAGCGCATTGCTCTCAGTTTCAAAAGCCTGCAGCGTTTCTTGCGTTAATGAAATCATATACTGCATAGCCGCGCGGGTCTTTTTGGGAAGAATCTTTTGACTCGGCGGGTTTGGGGCAGCTGTTATGGTCATTTTATACTTTTTGAAAATAATATGAGGGACTAGAGATAGTCAGCTAAATTTAACCTTAATATGCTCGCTGTCAATGAATAAGATGCTTCCAGCTGACTTTGAATCTCCTGCAAGCGAATAGTCACCTCAGCAAGATCAACCTCTTTCAAGCCTGACAGCGTATTATCAAGAAGGTTCAAATCATCCATATTATTGTCAACGCTGCGATCAAGCGCTTGCGCGTTAAGCGATATACTCGCTCTCTTTTCAGATAGTTGATCAAGTCCTGTTTCAAGCAAGCCGAAAGCTTCTTCTAAAGTGGCTTGATCCGTTGGATTATTGCGAATTAAATCATAAGCGCGAATAATTTGTTCTAGCGCTGGATCATTGGCGGTGAAGCCATAATCAATAACAAGCCCGTCTGAGGCCTCAACGGATTGCACAAAATCATTGCCCTGATAGTAATCAGTATCTACGACAGATGGCGTTGTGGCGGGGCCAAAATCTGGATCTGAAAAATCAACCGGCGCCGTTTGCGTGGCTGAGCCCGCAAATAAGAAACGCCCTGCGACTTGAGTATTCAGCAAAGATTCAATTTGACCTAAGCCCACTTCAGCGTGCTGCAATAAATCTTGCGTGCTCATTGTCCCTGATATACCTGAGTTCACAGCCGATAAAAATGGCTGCGTTGAATCAAGAATACTGCCTAAAACATCATAAGAAACATCTGCGCGCTCCATAGCGAGCTGCGCGTTTTCCGTTTGCGTGACAAGGCGTGCGTAATCTGTTTCAAGAGAAAGAATCTTGCTGCTGTCTTTAGCTATACCTTCATAGCTATCCGACTTCATACCTGATGAGACCTGCATTTGGCCTTCGGCGTATTTACCCTGTAAGCGCATATTATTATTAATAAGCTTACTGGTGTTTGAATAACTTGATATGCGGTCGACCATAATTTCTATTCCTTATCCTTATACCTATTATCTCACTGCATTGATCAATTCGTCAAATAATTGTTGAATTGTTGCCATCATAGTGGCTGATGCTGCGTATTTTGACTCTAGGTCTATGAGGTTCGCCATCTCTTCATCAACGTTAACGCCCGTTAGATTCGAAAGTGCTGTTTTTGTTTGATCTAATAATAAACTTGTTGTTGCCGCTTCTTCCGAAGCGTCATCCGCGCGTATGGCGATATTGGCAATAATTTTATTAGCATATGCATCAAGTGATGTGCTTTGCGAAGAAAAGTTACCCGCCGCAGCGAAGTTCTGAGTCGCAGAAAAAGCGTCATTCATTTCAACTGAAAGCGATCCATCACCGACACTCACGCCGACATCACCCGCCGCTAAGGCGACATCTGAAGATAAACGGCCAGTCGATAAATAAGAGCTGCCCTCTAATAAGTAGTCACTAATACTAATATCATCAGCGCTGCTTCCATCAAACAGGTTGTTTAAGCCAAAATAAGTGGAGAAACCTTCGCCGCCTATATCGCTATCTAATTCATTAAAAGACATGCCTTGATCTGCGACATTTGAAGTCAAAGTCAAACGACCAGACGCATCAATCGCGGCTGTAATATCACCAGCAAAGCTTGCGTTAATATCGGTCACAAAATCATCTATTGTCGCATAAGTGCTCAGGTCAAAATCAATAACATTCTGAACGACGCCTGTGCCATTGGTTAGCGCTATACGCGCAGAGCCCGTGCCCCCTAAAGGGTCTGTGCCAACAAGGCCGCGTTGATCACCGATTATTTCACTGCGTGACGTTACTGACGCGCCTTGGTTTAATAATGAATTTAGTTGTTCCATTAAAACTTCAGCGAACTCATCGAGTTTTTCTTGTTCTTCAGTAAGTGTGGTATCACGAAGCTCTAACAAGCCACCAAGTTTACCACCATCAATATTAAGCGTAATATCTGTACCGTTAAGATCAATCGCAGAGAAGCCACCTGGGTAAAGCGTGCTCGCGCCAACATTGCTGGCTGCGGTGTACTCCAATTCATGCGCGAGTGAATCCAATAAAGGACGGCCCCCATTATAAACTTTCAACTGATTGTTATTATCAACAAAATAATCAACATCAATATATTGCGCGAGGTTTTCTAGCTCAACGCGGCGCTCATCTTCAAGGCCAGCAACACTCAACCCTGTTGACGCCGCGAGTGTTATCTCGACATTAAGGTTTTCAAGATTATTCAGAGATGTGTTGATCGCTTCTATGCTCGAGCCAATTTCTTGATCGGCGCGTGTACGTAAATCTTGTACAGATTCAGACAAATTAGACAGTTGTACCGCTAATTGTTGAGCGGCATTCACAACGCCTGTTTTTAATGAGAAGTCTTCTGGCGTCATAGACAAGCTATCAAGCGCACCAATTAAATTATCAAGTGAAGCACTTAATGTTGAGCTACTGTTAATACGGCCAAGATCTGTCGCATATGTAGATAAATATTCTGATATCGCTATGTTTTTCGCTGCAGAGCTCGTGTCTTCAATCACTGATTTGGCTAAATAAGGATTAACCGCCGCACTGTTGATTTGACCACCAGAAGGTAGCGATGCGATATCTGTTGTTGAATATTCGCTCTCATAAACTTTTTTCGTGTAGCCTGCGCGGTCAGCATTGGTCACATTTTGCGCGGTAACGCCCAAACGTGCTTCTGTATCTTTCAGACCGGCAAAGGTACTATTTAATGCGCTAATTAGTGACATGGGCTAAAGGCCTCCTGTCCTGCTGTTTGATTACTCATCTGTTTATAATTATGCATATGTAGGCTTGTATTCACTTTGATTTTGCATTCCAGATTTTCAATGTTTTCATAGATATAATTCAATAATTTTGTGTCGTAAAAAGCTTCAACTTCTAATAAATCGCAAATCAGCTTAATTCTGCTTTCAAATTTATGTAATAAAGCCAGCTTACCTTCGTATGAATACAGGCTTTCACCTTGAATGCTGCTGAAAAGGCTTTCATTCTCAACTTCCGTCATCTGCGAGAGCTCACTACATAATAGATCAAAATCTAAAAGTTGTGATTTAAGCGCCGCTGATATTGGGCTGGATATGATTAAGTCTTGCAATTTCATCGTCTTTTTCCCGTAGGTTTGGCATGTGCAGATTGAAGATAGGCTATGCAGGCTTGCTCATTTTTCTTCGATGCCGCTAATAGATCGCGTTGATCTGTCATGTCTAATTTAAGCTGTGCCATTTGGACTTCTAACGCGTAAGAAATATTGACCAAAACTTGCTTAAATTCTTCTTTTTTTGCGTCATCTATGAGCGCTACTTCTTTTTGAACATCGGCCAAGTCCTGCGCGAGGTTTTCGCTCACTGATAATTCAGCCTGACTTAGGGCCTTATATTTGTTCAAAAAAGAAGTAACGTTATCCATAGTCTATTTTCCTTATTTGTTCGCTAAGTTAACCGTGGTTTAACGAACCGCGCCGATTAGCGTATCAAACATTTCATCAACAGCGCTTAAGATCTGTGCGGCTGATGAGTAAGCTTGCTGTGCAACAATCATTTTGTTGAATTCGTCTGATGTATCAACAGTTGATAGCTCCAAAGATGTGGCTTCAATGCCACCAGCACTACCTTCGCCTGGAAGACGTAAGTTAAGCTCACCGGCACGCTCATTTTCGTCATAAATCGTACCGCTAACATTGGTCAAACCTTCAGGGTTTGGGAATGTCGCTATGGGGATTTGGAAGATCGGGCGACGAACGCCGTTATCAAATAACGCTGTTACAATACCTGTATCATCAATCTCAACACCACTTAACTGACCAAAGCGAACACCATCTTGCTCGATGCTTGAGATTTCAATATCAGGCGTATCTGTGTTTGATGCGAATTGTGTTAAGCCGTCAAATAAGCTCTGTGTACCCAGATCAATACTCAGATCCATATCCGCAGCACCTGTTGTTAAGCTTAAACCCGTAAGGCTTACAGCGAAAGATTCCGCAGGAATTGGTGTGCCACCGAAACTACTGCCTGTATTATCAAAACCGTCAGGTACCAAAGCCGTATCCCAGTTACCACTTTCCATTTGGTTGATAGAACCATCACCATTGAAAGAAATAAACATAGATTTCTCAGCTGTACCGGCTGAAGTCGGGTCAAGGTCAATTGTCGCGGTCGCGCCACTGCCTGCACCCAGACTTGTTTGATATGGGTCAGAGTACGTTACAACCCACTCATTCACGCCTGTTTTGCGCCATGTTTGTTCCAAAGTATGCGAAACACCTAAAGCATCAAACAACTCATTCGCGGTTACATATTCAGGGCCAGTTGGCGCCACATATATTGAGCTATCTGCAGGGATATTCATATCCATGGAAATTGACTCTGTTGCTCCAGCTGTACCACTAATCGTGTTCAGGTCAACGGGCTCAAGTGAGTTCAAATCACTGTTATTCGCCGCTGTTACTGTACCATCTTCGCCAGTACGCTGACCCAAAAGGATAGAACCTTCATTATTAATCAACAAACCGTTCTCATCTGTGGTGAAAGCGCCGTTACGTGTATAAGTGTAACCAGAAGGCTGGTTATCAGCGTCATCTGTAACAACAAAGAAACCAGAGCCGTTAATCGCGACATTTGTAGAAACGCCCGTATTTTGGACAAGACCTTGTTCTGTCATATTTTGTGATGTCGTGAACGTCACCCCGCCCCCCAACGCATTAAGCGATGATCCGGCTGATGCGCCTGTAACGAGCGATTCAAAACTCACTTCACGTTTTTTATACGCTGTGGTGCTGGCGTTTGCGATATTCTCTGATACCGCTGCGATGGCTGCGCCCTGACCTTGTAGGCCGGATACCGCTGCATTTAATGCACTACCTAAACTCATGTTATATCTCCTTTAAACAGATTGTAATCAAATTGCCGTGTGTGGCGTTTTTAGGGTTGTTGTGTTGTTGCTTGGTTGTAAGGTTCTTGTATTTTAAGAATGTCAGATGTACGGAACGAAATTGCGCCCGCTGTTAAGTAATTCGTTGTCTTGTCGCTCCAAACGCCATCAACATTTACATGTGAGGTCACTTCAGTATCGACTGATTCATCAACATTTTTAGCAATGACGTTAAGGGTTAATTGCTGACCGGCAACGACACCTAATGTCGATGTATCAAGCGTAAAGTCATGAACGCCATTAACAATAGAGCCATCACCTTCATAAATAATTGAACCGTCTTCAGCCGCAACACTTAATGTTACGTCACTGGCTGTGCCTTGTACTTCATAAGACCAGCTCGCTTGATCATTTTGAACAACGCCAACTTTCGAGTCTAATTCAACTTCCTGTCCTATATAAGAGAATGATGCCGCTGAAGCGTTATCATTAAGAATAGAATTCGTAACAGTTAGTTTCTCATTCGTTGAAATTTGTTGTTCTAATTGTGAGTAACGCGTTAGCTGCGCTGTCCACTCATCAGTGTCCATTGGATCTAATGGGTTTTGATTTTCTAATTGTGTTAATAGAAGTGTTAAGAAGTTAACGCGCTGCGATTCAGCATCTGCCGCCGCCGCTTCTGTTTCCGCCTGACTTGATGTATCAACCGAGTTGGATGATATAATAGTCTGATTGTTTAATATCGATAAACTGTCCATAGCGTGGAACTCCTAAATAACATTCTCAAGACGTTGTTGCCTTGTAACCTTACCACGCAGCGGCAGGGCGATATGGGGCGAAAAAAATTTATTATTATTTTTATTTGTTTAAAAACAGACACTTATAAAATAGTGCAAATTTGTTAATTATTTTCCGCCCTATTTTCAGGTTATACTACGAGTAAAGAATGTGAGGCTATTAAAGCTGATCAA